>Ga0131853_10010116_pt1 | contig 17261 bp, 16 predicted proteins | sample TergutLab28metaG_FD_92764 | JGI IMG/M metagenome (GOLD analysis project Ga0131853, IMG submission 92764) | Labiotermes labralis P1 segment gut microbial communities from Petit-Saut dam, French Guiana - Lab288 P1 (version 2) (version 2) | ecosystem: Host-associated > Arthropoda: Insects >... | reverse complement strand
TTTTTTTATTGTCTATTGACATAACCCGCGCGATTTCTCACGCTTCTTATTTCTCTTGCTTGGCTTCGTTTTGTTTAGTTTTCAAAGAGCATTTTTGCTGTAAAATAGCATAGCTAGTAAATATTATCAGATCCGTTCAAGGATGTCAACATTTTTTTGCTTTTTTTATCCTGAATATTTTCAGGCTATTTTTCAACAACGTATTACACTATATCACGCTCTTTAATTGTCGTCAACCTTTTTATAAAGTATTTTTTATTCGTTAAAAAGAGGTCAATATAATGAAGAAAAGATTACAGGCTTTCATTTTTTTAATTTTTCATCAAAAATATGATGATGATTATACATAAAAAAAACCAGATAAACTGGATTTTGATTTAATGTATTTCTGTATTGTTGCATTCAGGGCAGATCCCATAAATTTCAAGACGATGGGTATCTACTTTAAAATTAGTCAATCGTGCTGCCACATCTTCTACCGCATCAATTCCGGGATATTGAAAATCAACAATCTTAGCACATTGTTGGCAAATAATATGATAGTGATTTTGTGTGGTAAAATCAAAGCGGCTTGAGGCATCACCATACGTTAGTTCCATGACCAATCCGGTGTCTTTAAATACACGTAGGTTATTGTATACTGTTGCTACACTCATATTAGGAAACCTTTCCTCTAAAGCGCGAAAAATTTCATCCGCAGTCGGATGTGAATAAGTTGAAGACAAATACTCAAGAATAGCATGGCGTTGAGGTGTTATCCTTATTCCATCTTGCTTTAAAGTAGCCAATGCTTCTTTCAGTGCACTCATATCTAAATCTCCTTTCTAATTAAGCTACGAATTTTCTTACTTAATAATAATTGTAATATTGTAGCTTCTTAATTGTCAATTGGAGATTATTTCCTTATCAAATGCAATCTGCCCCTTACAAATTGTTTTAACCACTTCATAATTTTTATTTAGCATAACCAGATCAGCATCCTTTCCAGCGCTAATACTGCCTTTTCGATCAAAAATGCCCAGCTGTTTTGCTTGGTTGACAGAAGTCATTTTTACAATATCTGCTAAAGTGCAGTCTGTAAAAGTTAACATATTTTTCACAGCTTCATTCATTTTCAATGTACTACCTGCTAATGCACCACTTTCTAACCTAGCTTGACCATCTTTAACAAATACGGTTTGTCCACCAAGTTCGTATTCACCATCTTCTAACGATTTCGCTCGCATTGAATCTGTGATCAATAGAATTTGGTCGCTTCCTTTCACCTGATAAGTTAGCTTCACAACATACGGATCAACATGATGACCATCCACAATCATTTCTACAAATGCTTTCTTATTAAAAAGCGCCGCTCCTACGACACCTGCTGCTCGATGGTGAAAAGGATTCAATCCGTTGTATAGATGTGTAACATGCTTCACACCTGCAGCAAATGCCCGATCTGTCTCAGCACTAGTTGCGCCTGAATGCCCAATTGAAGCAATCACACCTGTTTCATTAAGGTACTCTACAAATGCTAAACCATTAGGAAGCTCTGGCGCTATAGTGACAATTTTAATCAAGTTACCCGCAGCCGTTTGAAATTTTTTAAAAAGCTTAACATCCGGATCAACGATGTACTGTGTAGGCTGAGCACCTGCATTGGCTACATTCACGAATGGCCCTTCCAAATGAACTCCAATAATCTCTGCTTCCTGGGCTGTTTGTTGTTGAGTATAGTTTGCTATATTAGTTAATGCTCCCATAATCGTATCTGCAGTTTGCGTTATTGTTGTTGGTAAAAAAGCAGTTGTTCCTTCCGCAACAACTGCTTTTGCAAAAGTTTTTAAGCTACTGATATCACCATCCATTGTATCAGCTCCTGCAGCACCGTGAATATGCACATCAATCATTCCCGGAATCAGAAAATGATTAGTTCCGTTAATTTTTTTACTAAAAAAACGATCATCAGTGCAATTGTCCATTGAACCAACTGTAGAAATTTTTCCATTATCAAATACCACAAATCCATTTTCTATTACAGTGGTACCTGTATAAATGTCGATATTATAAATCATGGTTGCTGTAGTCATCTAATTTCATCCTCTATGTTTCGATTGTTTCATCAATCACTTTTTCCATTTCATGATAGCTTTGAAAACTGTGCAATAAACCTTGTAAGTGCTGAATACGCTCAGCATATTCAATCAAAGCACCTGTTAATGTTGTCATATGCAAAATTGCCATTACATCATGACTTTTCATCTCTCGAAGTTCAGCTAGTAAGCTTAGCAACTCACCTAAGCTAGTTGCCTCAAATACTTTTTGATCATAGGAGTCTTGTATAAAATGTTCATGGATTTGTTGATGATGTTGAATCAAAATAGTCATTTGTGCCAACAGTTTACTCCGAAAATGCAATGGAAATGAATCAAAATAATGTCCCCAGCGATGAAATTGTTTCAATACTACAAATGCTTGCCTAGTTGTAGCAATCATCTGGCGGTACACTACCAGTTTGCGAGCTTTTGTATATTCACGCTTCTTTTTATAGAACTTTCGCTCATCTTTATATAATAGGTAAACTTTTTCAGCTGCCACTTGCTTTTTTAGAATTCCTTCTTGATCATTACGAAGAAAAACTGACTGCTTATCCGTATCAATGCAACGATTCAACCAAATTAACACTAACTCTGTAAAATCTGAAATTTTCCGAAATAATTTAGCTTCATATTTTGGTGGTAAAAGCCAAATATTAATGAAAAAGGCTACTAGAACACCAAGAATGATAGCAATAAAGCGCTGTGTAGCAAACTCAATGAAATGGCTTCCCTGTGCTTCCATAATCACAAGCAAGGTAATAACAGCGATCCCAATATGATTATCTTTTTTCGTCAGTCTGGTCACCCAAATGGTAATCATTACACCTAATCCAACAGCAGCCGGACTACTGCCAATAGTCAACACTAATACAATCGCTACAATTGCTCCGACTATGTTGGCTAATAATTGATCAACTAGCGATATATAAGAACGATAAACTGTTGGCTGAATTGCAAACGATGCGCCAATTGCTGCAAAAACAAGTGGTAAGTTTAATAATTCTGCCAAATAAAGCGTCAATACAATCGCAATACCTGTTTTTAAAACACGTGCCCCAATTTTAAATTTATTGCCCCGCCATTTTCCTAAAAGCATATTCCACTGCTCCAATCGTTTTATCGATATCAGCATCTGTATGCGCACACGTAATAAACCATGCTTCATATTTAGAAGGTGCCAAGTTAATTCCTTGATCGAGCATTAATTTGAAAAATGTTGCAAACTGCTTCCCATCAGATTTCTCTGCCTGCGCATAATTCTGAACAACTTCTTGATTAAAATAAATTGAAAAAGCACCTTTCAAACGATTAATTGTAATCGAAATATTATATTTTGTAGCTAAGTTCAAAATACCATCAGCTAATTTTTTTCCTAAACGATCTAAGTGATCGTAGAATCCTTCTGTTTGTAAAATTTCCAAGCAAGCAATCCCCGCCTGCATAGAAGCGGGATTCCCTGCCATCGTCCCAGCCTGATAAGCCGGTCCAAGTGGCGCCACTTTTTCCATAATTTCTTTTCGGCCACCATAGGCACCAATTGGCAAGCCACCCCCAATAATTTTGCCAAGTGCTGTTAAGTCAGGTGTCACACCTAGCATATCTTGCACCGCTCCATAAGTAAAGCGGAATGCAGTAATCACTTCGTCATAAATGACTAGTGCACCGGCTGCATGCGTAATATCATTGATTGCTTGTAAAAACCCGGCATTCGGTTCTACAATCCCAAAGTTGCCAACAATCGGTTCCACGAGTACCGCTGCAACTTCTTCTCCCCACTGGTCTATCGCTGCTTGAAAGGCTTCGACATCGTTAAAAGGCACGGTAATCACTTCACTAGCAATGCTTTGTGGTACACCAGCTGAATCCGGCGTACCAAGCTGAGAAGGTCCTGAACCAGCAGCAACCAATACTAAATCGGAATGACCATGATAGCAACCGGCAAATTTAATGATTTTATCACGACCTGTGTAAGCACGAGCAACACGAATTGTCGTCATCACTGCTTCTGTTCCTGAATTCGTAAAGCGGACTTTGTCTAGTGCAGGAATCGCTTTCTTAATCATTTTGGCTAGCTCTAGTTCATGTATCGTCGGTGTCCCGTATAAAACACCAGTATCTGCTGCACGCGTAATCGCTTTTGTAATATGTGGATGCGCAAGGCCGGTGATGAGTGCACCGTAAGATGCTAAATAATCAATATACTGATTACCATCTATATCCCAAAAGTAACTCCCTTGACCACGTGCCATTGTAATTGGAAATTCACCGCCAACTGCTTTAAAAGAACGAGCTGGTGAGTTCACACCACCAACAATATGCTGTAATGCTTCCTGATGTAATTGTTCTGATTTTGTATAATTCATATGTCTCTCCATCTGCCTTAATTAAAATGTAAAAGAAAAATCCCTTTAATCTTAATTATACTGATCCATTATCCTAAATACAATAAAGTTTAACTCATGAGCTAACTTCTTTTTTGCTTAAATTTCTTGAAATTATGTTATGATAGTCAGTAAAAGGAGAGATTTAAGTGACAAATTCGGCATTAAAAATAATTGAAGTAGATACTTATCAAGGTCTTAGCCTAGCAGCAGCAAAAATTTTTATCGAAGCTGTGCGCAAAAAGCCAAATCTTGTGCTTGGCTTAGCAACCGGTTCAAGCCCTTTGGGTATGTACCAAGAAATGATTGCAGATCACAAACAAAATAACACAAGTTATGAGCATGTGCGTACTTTTAATCTCGATGAATATGTTGGCTTAGCGGCTGATCATTCGCAAAGTTATGCTTATTTTATGTATGAAAATTTATTTAAACATTTGGATATCCTACTAGAAAACACATACATTCCAAATGGGCTTTCTGAGTCGCCTGATCAAGAAGGTGCTCTATATGAAGAAAAAATTATTGCAACCGGTGGTATTGATTTGCAAATTTTAGGCATTGGCGCTAATGGGCATATTGCTTTTAACGAACCAGGATCACCTTTTACAAGTCGGACTCGGTTGATGGAATTGACAGAAGATACTCGTGAAGCAAATGCACGCTTCTTTAACTCAATTGATGAAGTGCCAACACATGCTTTAACAAGTGGTATGGCAACCATTTTTGATGCTAGAGAAATTGTGATGATTGTTAGTGGAAAATCCAAAGCTGAGGCAATGAAACAACTTTTAACCGGTGAAATTTCTGAAGATTTCCCGGCCAGCATTTTGCACAACCATCCTAATGCTACAGTGATTGTTGACCGTGATGCATTGAATGCAGAATGACACTTTGCTATACTTAAAATAAATCAATTTATTTAGTTAGGAGATAGAGAAAATGATCCAAAAAGAATTCCATATTGTTGCCGAAACAGGCATTCATGCAAGACCAGCAACGTTACTTGTTCAAACAGCTGGAAAATTTAATTCCGATATTCAAATTGAATTCAAAGAAAAAAAGGTGAACCTGAAATCAATCATGTCTGTTTTAGGGCTAGGTGCTAATAAAGGTGCTGACGTTGTTATTTTCTGTGAAGGTAGTGATGAAGCAGATGCAATGGCTGCTCTTGAAGCAACAATGGAAAAAGAAGGATTGATTTAAATGATGCAATCATTCACAGGTATCGCGGCCTCTGAGGGTATTGCGATAGCAAAAGCCTACTTATTAGTAGAACCAACATGGGAAATCACCCAAAAGACTATTTCATCTGTTGATGAAGAACTGGAAACCTTGAATAATGCTGTTTCGCGTTCGGAGTCTGATTTAGCTCGATTAAAAGAAAAAATCTCTGCTGAACAAGGTGATGAAGCCGGATTAATCTTTGAGGCACATATTACGATGTTAAATGATCCCGAGTTTATTGGGTCAGTACGTGAGAAAATTAGTGGTGAGAAGATTAATGCAGAATACGCTTTAAAGCAAGTATCTGAAATGTATATTACAATGTTTGAATCAATGGATGATGCTTACATGCGCGAGCGTGCAGCAGATATTAAAGATATTGCACGTCGTGTGACTTCTTATTTATTGAACGAGCCTTTAACAGACCTTAGCTTGATTGATGAAGAGACGATTGTAGTTGCAGTCGATCTAACACCTTCTGATACAGCTCAGTTAAATAAAAACTTTGTCAAAGGATTTGTTACAAACATCGGCGGTAGAACATCTCACTCCGCTATTATGGCACGTTCGATGGAAATCCCGGCTATTGTCGGCACAAAGCAAGCAACTACTACGATTACTAATGGTGAAGTAATGATTGTAGATGGTTTTACTGGCACTGTAATTGTAAATCCAAGCGAGGAGCAAATCACTGCTTACAAAGAAAAACAAGCTGGCTATCTGGCGCAAAAAAACGAATGGGCAAAATTAGTTAATGAAAAATCAATCTCTGCTGACGGTCACCAAGTTGAGCTTGCTGCAAATATCGGCTCACCAAGTGATTTAGAGAATGTGCTTAAAAATGGTGCAGAAGGTGTTGGTCTCTACCGAACTGAGTTTCTTTACATGGAAAGTGATGAATGTCCATCTGAAGAAATGCAATATGAAGCTTATAAGCAAGTATTAGCCGGTTTAGAAGGTAAGCCTGTCATCGTCAGAACACTTGATATTGGTGGAGATAAGCACTTACCTTACCTTCATACAGAAGAAGAACTCAATCCTTTTCTAGGTGTTAGAGCGATTCGCCTTTGCTTAGAAAACGAAGAACTTTTCCGGACGCAATTGCGTGCTTTATTACGGGCAAGTGTCCATGGGAATTTAAAAATTATGTTCCCGATGATTGCAATGATTGAAGAATTTCGCAAAGGAAAAGCAATTCTTTTAGAAGAGAAAGCTACTTTACTTGATCAGGGAATTCCGGTTTCTGAAACAATTGAAATTGGCATTATGGTAGAAATTCCGGCAACAGCTATTCTAGCCGATCAATTTGCCCAAGAAGTTGACTTTTTCAGCATTGGTACCAATGATCTAATTCAATATACAATGGCTGCTGATCGTATGAATGAAAAAGTTTCTTATTTATATCAACCATATAACCCTGCCATTCTTAGATTAATTAAAATGGTGATTGATGCTGCTCACAAAGCTGGTAAATGGGCCGGCATGTGCGGTGAAATGGCTGGTGAAGAATTAGCAACGCCATTACTACTTGGATTAGGGCTTGATGAATTTTCCATGAGTGCCAGTTCCATTTTACGCACTCGATCTAATTTGAAAAAATTGAGTGCCGCTGATATGAAAGTATTAGCAGAAAAAGCATTGCAAATGCAAACATCGGAAGAAGTTATCGACTTGTTGCAACAAACAATTTAACTATAAAAATAGATAGAGTCAATCGCTTTTCTGGCGATTGACTCTATCTATTTTAGCTACTACTTCATTGCACTAAACATCCAATTGATGCCAAACTGATCTTGCAAAGAGCCATGCAGTTCAGCAAAAAACGTTGGCGCTAAATCCATATATACTGTTCCATCCTGTTTCAAAATATCCCAAGCTTTTTGAATAAATGCTTTGTCGCCTGTAATTGAAATATACATGTTATTGCCATTTACATCTGTATCTACACGCATACCATCAGAACACATTAATTCTTGGTTATCAATTACTAAACGAGCATGTAACACTAAATTTTTATCACTTTCAGCCATTGGAAACTCTGGATTTGGTGGCATATCACCAAATTTTTTCATTTCCACAATTTTGCCCCCAAAAGCTTCTTTGTAAGCTTCCAATGCCTGCTCACAATTTCGATTAAATAATAAATAATGACCGATCATGATGTATCATCCTTCTTTCTTTGATTTGCTACATATTATACACTACATTGTACTAAGCACATACTATTCTAGTTGCTGCACTTGAAATAAGCGATAGTAGGCACCTTTTTGTGCCATTAACTCCTGATGCGTTCCCACTTCAACAATTTCTCCATGCTCCAACATCACAATGCGGTCAGCATGCGTAATGGTAGATAAACGATGTGCCACAATAAAAGTCGTTCGATTTTTTGATAGTGTCATTAACGACTCTTGTATCAAAGATTCGCTCTCTAAATCAAGGGCTGAAGTTGCTTCGTCTAAAATAAGGATTGGTGGATTTTTAAGGAAAACACGTGCAATGGCAATTCGTTGCTTTTGCCCACCCGACAACTTTACACCTCGCTCACCTACTTCTGTATCATACCCTTTCGACAGTCCTTCAATAAAATCCTCAGCATTGGCTTGCTTGGCTGCCAAAGCCACTTCTTCAAATGAAGCATCCGGCTTTGCTAATAAAATATTTTGATAAACTGATTCACTGAATAGCACATTATCTTGAAAAACAACACCAATGTTATCCCTGAGTGAAGCAATTTTTAAATCACGTAAATCCGTTCCATCAAGCATTATCCGACCATTGGTCACATCATAAAATCGTGGGATCAAGCTCACTAATGATGATTTTCCACCACCACTCATCCCAACTAACGCAATCGTTTCACCAGACTTTACTTTTAAATTAATATTTTTCAAAGCCTGCAATTCATCTTCATTATAAGAAAAGCTCACGTTTTCAAAATGAATATCACCACGCACTTGCCCACAAACACGTGCATCTTCTCGATCTGTAATATCGTATGGAACGTCGAATAGCTCAAATACACGATCCATCGAAGCAAATGACTGCGTTAAAGTAGTTGAAGCATTCACCAAACGACGTAATGGATCATACAAACGATCAATATATCCAATAAAAGCTAGCATCGTTCCCAATGTCAAATTTCCGTGAATCACCTGATAACCACAATAAAGTAATATCACCAACGGAGCAATATCTGTAACTGTATTTACAACTGAAAAAGACTTAGCATTCCATCGTGTTTGCGCAAATGCTTGCTCCGTAAATTTACGATTTTGTTGATTAAAGTTTTTTCTTTCCTCATCTTCGACTGCAAAACTTTTAATCACTGAAATCCCTTGGATTCGTTCATGCAAAAACCCCTGTAACTCCGCCAATGCTTGTGAGCGCTTTCTCGTTAATTTTCTGAGCCGCCCAAAGAAGTAGCGAACGGAAATAATATACAAAGGAATCATCACTAAAGACAAAAAGGTTAATTTAACATTTAATGAAAACATAATCGTTAAAGCAATTGCAATCGTTGCAACATCCAACCATACATTCATTAATCCAGTAATTACAAAATCTTTAGTCGATTCAACATCATTGATGATCCGTGAAATTACTTCGCCAACCTTTGAATTAGCATAATATTTAAAGCTTAACTTTTGAATATGAGAAAATAATTGATCACGAACATCAAACAAAATTTTCGTTGCTGTCCACTGCGCATAGTATTGACGAAAATACTCAATTGGTGGGCGAATCACAACAAAAATAATGAGCATAAGCCCCATCACTAAATAAAGTCGATCTAACTTCTCATGCTGGGTTAAAACAGGGTTGCTAATAATATTATCAACGATATATTTAATCAATAGTGGCATGATTAAAGGGATGGAAAACTTCACCACCCCAATAATAACTGTTATGATAATTCGCCATTTATAAGGCCTTACGAATTGGAGGTATCTTTTAATGGAATTCATAATTTACCTCATTTTATTTTAATAAAGATGGAAAGGCAGTTTGTTCTTTTCTCTTGCGACGTTCCACTTGTAAAAATTTACGATACCATTTTTCTACAAATCCAGACGAGAAAGGCCCTCTTTTTAACTCAATCCACTGAATCAATAATTTCATGTTTTCTTGCAATATGTAATCAATTTTATCCGGATAATTCATTTCCCTACGATGTTCTTCATACTCATCTTCATCTAAAATGATATAAGACATGTCAGGAAATACTTTAATATCCAAGTCATAATCAATATATTTTACTGTTTCTTCATTGTATACATATGGCGAACTGATATTACAGTAATAATAAATTCCATCCTCACGAAGCATACCAATCACATTAAACCAATTTTGATAGTGAAAATAGCAAATTGCCGGCTCTTTTGTCCACCAGCTTCTGCCATCAGACTCTGTTACCATTGTTTTTGCATTTCCACCGATTAAAACATACGGGGATGCTTTTAGCATGATCGACTCATGCCAAGCACGGTGAAATCGACCATCATGTTTATAGCTATGAGTTTGGAATTTATCTCCTTCTCTTGGAGTATCCACAAACTAACCTACTTTCTTAGGCGAATGTCCCATAGGGATACTGCCTAATTTTCTTGAATATAGTCCTATATTATACCTTATTCAGTCATAAATTAAAAATTTTATTTTACATAAAAAAGTTCAGAGAAATTTTTTCGAGTACAATCATTTCTCTGAACTTTATATGTTTTAATCAAATGAATTACTTAGAATTCTTTTTGTTTTTATTTTTATTGTCTTGAACCGCTGTTTCAGTAGCAAATTCTGCGTTAAAATCTGCAGATTGCTGTGATTGATTGTTGTTGTTTTTCGCTTTTTTCTTTTCTTTTGATTTTGCCACTTGTGTTCACCTCCATTTATTTTTAATATGCCCGAATAAATTTGAGAAATGCATAAACATGTTTTTAATCGTTAAAAATATGATCGAGCTTACTTGGAGGTGACATATTGGAAAAAAAGCAGGAAAAAAGAACGATGATTACAAAAGTGACTTAATCCAGCCGAATTCTAATCGAAAAAAATTATACAATCAAGTGAATGGCGAAACACAAGCTAACCAAACAGATCAAATTACGAAACTGCACAAAAAAAGAGGCGGATAAATGGGTAAATAATTTAGGCGAGTAGAACTCACGTCCACTCGCCTATTTATAAAATTTGTTCTCGTCAATTAATATGATGAATCTTCAAAGGTATGTCGTGTTCTACCTGAATATGTTGTAACAACCAAACCTAATTCATGATGGTCCTCTGGTTTTAGCAAATAAGGAATTACACGGACTTTTCCATCAACGCCTTCTACTTCAATTAAACAAGAATTTTGGCGTTGAAGAATGTTATAAATATCCGCATGTTGATGAATCGGCTGATCATTCAGCGTTAAAATTTTCTCTCCAACTGCAATTTTCATTTTGGCAGCAGGTGTACCGGAAATCACTCCAATCACCACTGCTCCTTGCGCTTGCTCTGTATAATACGGTGCTGCTTCTCTTTCTTTTTGATTTGCTAAAATAGTAATCGCTAGTCTCCCAATTATCGCTACCATTGCCACTGCATACAAAAAGAAATTAGAAATAAAGCCTGCTAATCCCAAACCGATCACGGCAATAGCAAGATAAAATATCTTACTACCAATATATTCGCATGCTGCTTTTGATGGCCTGCCAATCATTTCATGAGAAAAGCCAATTAAAAATGGAAAAAAGATAGGCAACCACTTGGATGCTTCCCAAGTGAATAGCAGACTCCAATTAACAGGTTCACTAACAGTGCCAATTGGTACAAAAATCAACACAGGTACTAACCAAACACGCTTAGCAATCTGGCCACCAATTGTCTTGCCACGTTTACTTGTTACTAGCATTGGTGAAGTATAAGTATGTGCTTTCCAGTAAATCAAATGTCCTTCTATGAGTAACAATACTCCCATCAATACAGCAAGAAAAATAGCAAAAAGAGTGATATCTCCTTGAATATTATGAAAGAAGAAGTGATCTTCTGTCCAAAACTTTACCATCAACATTCCAGCTAAAAGCGAAATACCTAACGAATATGCCGAGGATAGGCCTTGATATTGGAACAATAAATAACACACTTGAAAAACAAGAATGATCAAAAATAGAAAGCCGGTTGGCACTACAATTCCCAATAATGCCGTTGCAATGGATAGTAACAAACCAAAAATAACACCTTGAAATAAAGTCCGGATTTCTAATAAAGACGATTGGAATTTAGTAGAAAAGTGCGTTCGCTCATGATGAACTCTATTTGCTCCTAAAGTAACTGCTAAATAAATCCCCATAAACGTCAACGGATTTATGAGTAAAAAAAATAATGCTTTCCCAACTATCATTAAACTATCCCACATATACAATCTCCATTAATATAATCTAAATATGCACAATCTCCTTTATTGTACCATTATGTGGCGAAAGTAGCTAGATAAGATTTTTTATAATCATTTATGTATTTTCATTGTTTCCATTTTTCTTTTACGATAAAATAGATTTAGACGAAAGGAGGTGGATGTGAGCATGGAAGATAAAATTTTAAAGTATCTAGCTACTATTCAAGATGCTGTTACTAGCACGCAGGAGAAAGTAGATAGCATGGAGAAGAAAGTGGATAACATGCAAAAAGTGATGATAAATCACCAGGATCAAGTAGCCAATCAATTTGCAAGAGTGCATCAGCGACTCGATAATGTAGAAAATAAATTAATCAATGTAGAAGCAAAGGCTCTAAATACGCAGATCGCACTGATCGATGTAAAGTATAAAGCCGATATTATTGCGAAAAGACATGCTGCTTTATCTGATAAATTAAGTATCTTTGATCAATTGATTCAGCAGTTTGTTTCACAATCAGATCACGAACTACTACAATCCGTTGTAAAAAGCCACTCTCGTGAAATTAATAGCCTAAAAGCTGTAAACCTCTAAATTGACTTAAAGTCACCTTTCAAAAATAGACAAAACTTATTTCCTTTCAAATTATAAAGCCGCAAAATGAATTTCATCTATCACTTTGCGGTTTTATTAACTAAAAACAAAATCAGTTAATTTCGTAATAAAAGGACTTGCCAATTGATTAGGTGTCGTAATAACCGCTTCAGTAGCATCATCTTGAACAATTTTACCATCTACCATTACAAGCAAACGATCAGTCAGAAATTTTACCTCTTGTAAATCATGGCTAACAAACACCACAAGTATCTTACGTCCAGCACAGATCTCCTTCAACTGCTTTGCTAGATCAATTTTAGTAGGATAATCCAAGCCTGCAAAGGGTTCATCCAAGAACAAAACCTCCGGTTCGCTAATTAAAGCACGCGCTAGATTCACACGTTGAGCTTCCCCACCTGATAATTGTCGGCTAGGGCGATCCGCCAAATGGGAAATGCTCAATCTTTCTAACCATTTAGCAACATGTTCTTCAATCTCCATTTTTCTAACCTTACGAATCTTTAAACTGGATGCTACATTTTCAGCTACTGATGTATTAAACAACAACGATTGCTGCATGACAAATGATGTCTTGCGAATCACTTGGTGCATCTGCATGCTCGTCTGAATCATTTCATTATCATAAAAAATTTCACCCGCAGTAGGCTTCATTAGCAAGGACATGATTTTCAGCAACGTGCTCTTCCCGGCACCATTCGCTCCTACAACCCCAACAAACTCTCCTTGGGTGAGCCTTAGTTCCGGAATTGTTAGAATCGTTCTTTTTCCTGCTACGCATGTAATTTGATGTAATTTTAAACTTGTCATAACGGTTTCGACCTTTGCTGAAAAAATGTTAGTACTAATGTTAAAATGAATGCAATTGCCATTAAAATGATTGATAGGGCAATCGCCACATCAAAATTCCCTTTTGACACTTCCATCACAATGCTAGTTGTTAGTATTCTTGTGTCACCTTTTAGATTACCACCAACCATCATGGCAGCACCGACTTCTGCATAAACACGACCAAATCCAGCAATGATCGCTGCATATAAGGCAAATCGTGTTTCTTTTATCAAAAGAAACATCCTTTGCCATCTCGTTGCTCCTAAAGATTTAATCAACAAAAACATATTGCGGTCGATATTTTGAAAAGCGGTAGCCGTTAAGCCAATAATAATCGGAACAGCAACTAACACTTGAGCAATCACAATCGCTTCTTTTGTGTATAAAAGGGATAAATTCCCTAGGGGACCATTACGCCAAAGCGCCATTGTCACCCATAGCCCGGCAACTACTGGTGGTAAACCCATTCCAACATGAACAATTGTTAATAAAATCCGTTTCCCCACAAATGATTTTAAGCCAATCAACATGCCAAGCGGAATACCAATCATCACGCTCAGCACAATGGAACTTGCACCAACTTTCAAAGTTGTCCAAATGATCACCATCAATTCAGGATCAAAATTGATCAGCATTTCGAATGCGCGTCGAAACCCGCTAAAAACCAAATCCACTTATATTACACCTCAAAGTAGAATCTGTGCTTATATGATTTCATTGAAGCACAGATTCTGATTTTCCTAAATACACTTTATAAAAGCATTACTATTCTCGATCTGAATAAAAAAGTGCTTCCCCATACTCACTAACACCAAATTTCTCAATGATCGCATGTGCTTCATCAGAAATCATAAATTCAACAAATTGCTTACCACTCTCAGCATTCACTTTATCATGCTTTTCCGGATTCACTTGCATTACGTGATAAATATTTTTAAGAATTTCATCACCTTCAACAAGGATTTCAAAATCGGAGAGATTAGACTTTTGCGCCAAATATGTAGCACGATCTGTTAAAACATAGCCTTGCTTCTCTGCTGCAAGCTGCAATGTTTGCCCCATACCTTGTCCAGATTCTAAGTAATTTGAATTTGATTCCGGATCAAGATCAGCTGATGCCCAAATATCAAGTTCTTTCTTATGTGTGCCAGAATCATCACCACGAGAAACAAATACTGCATTTTCTTCATTAATTTTAGCAAATGCATCATTAATATTTAAGCCATTAATTTTAGCAGGATCCGCTGATGGCCCAACAATAATAAAGTCATTGTACATTACACGCTTGTAGTTAATCGCATCGCCTGAGTCAACAATTTCCTGCTCAGATTTAGGTGCATGTGTCAAAAGTGCATCCGCCTCACCGCGAGTCCCCATTGCTAACGCCTCACCGGTACCCACTGCAATTGTTTTTACCTTTACATTGTATTTTTCTTCAAAAGCAGGTATTAATTCATCCAACAAACCACTATCTTGTGTGCTCGTTGTTGTTGCCAAAATCATTTCTGCTGGCTTCTCTGTTTTTGGTTCTTCCTTAGATTTACCTTCCTCTTTTTTACCATCGTCACTGCTACAACCAGCTAGCAATAGTGACATCATTAGCAGCATAGCTGCTGTAAAACTAAAAAACTTCTTCATTGATAACTTCCTCACTTTTTTTATTTTTTTATTATAACCCTAAGGGGAATAACCATTTTCATTTTATAAATAAATGGGTTCAGCATCCGCTACAACTTCATAGCCACCCAACGCTTCAATATCTGATTTGACTACTTCCGAGCGGATAAGTTGTAATAATTCTTGTCCCAAATTACTCTGATAAAAATTCTTAGTCATTAATAAGTCATAAGATTCGTCTGCTACAGGAACAAAGTCTAAGTCAAATATTTTAGCTGCAGAATAAATTCCTAGGCCAACCGTAGTTTCTGAATTTTTGACCTCCGCCCCAACACTCAAGTGTGAAAAAAATTCACGATTATAGCCGGAAATCTGTTCACTCAGTATTCCTGCCTCACGTAGCAGTAAATCAAACAAAATTCGTGTTCCTGCACCTTTTTGACGATTGACATAATCTGCTTTACCGACAAGATCAGCAACATTCCGAATGCCCAATGGATTCCCTTTCGCCACAATAAAACCTTGCTTCCGCTTCAAAAATGGTTGCACAACAAGTGCCTCATCTCCAGTAAATTTTTTCACATAAGGCAGATTATACTCACCTGTCTCAGGATCTAACAAATGAATCCCTGCTACATGTGCTTCACCTTTAGTTACTGCCAAAATCCCTGCCATACTACCTGTGTGCGAAGAAACAATGGCTGTTTCATTTTGCTTTTTCCAATGTGTTGAAAGAATATCAATTGCCATATCATGGCTTCCGTTAAAAGCAAGTGCCGTCCGAATCTCACTCACCGGTTTCAACAATTCAACTTCAACTTCATCGCCAATTTCATAACCTAAATCACTAGGTGGAACAACCAGCAATGCCTCTGCACGAACTAAACTCATCGTAACACCTGCGGCACGAGTCAGTGGCACCGCCACATAACGTCCATTGACCAATTGCACATTAACCCGAATAAAATCTTCGATACCCATTTTGGAAACAACACGTCGTCCAAGACGAACTTTCAACTTTTCTCGAACTGGTTCCTTAATTCCCAAATAAGCTGAAATTAGTGGGCGGATAAACCATTCTAAAGTGAGATAAGCTGAAACCGGATAACCCGGAATGCCAACAATTATTTTTCCATTTACTTTCCCAATCACAACTGGATGACCTGGTCGACATGCTATACCATGTGTGAAAACCTCTCCCAACTCAGCAATCGCTTTGTAAGTAAAATCTTTTGAGCCTGCTGAAGAACCACCATTAATGACAACTACGTCAGCTTTTTCGGTAGCGTCTGTAATCGCAGTTTGAATTTCTTTTTTTATATCAGTTGCAATCGGACGAAGCAACGGCTCTCCACCCCATTCATGAATAAAACTGCTAAACACAGCACCATTAAATTCGATCAATTTCCCTGAATCTGGTTGATGATGAGCCTGTACCAACTCATGCCCGGTTGGAATAATCGCAACAGTAGGTTTTTTCACCACACTAACCTCAGTATGACCTCCTGCAAGTAATGCGCCTACATCAACCGGACGGAAAGAATGCCCCACTGTAAATAACATTTCTTCTTCCGTAATATCCTCACCAATTGGGCGAATATGCTGCCATGGTGTCGCTGGTTCAATAATTTCCACAGCTCCATCATCTAATTCCTCTATGTACTCAATCATAATCACAGCATTGAACGGTTCAGGAATGGGATTCCCCGTATCCACATAAACAAATTTCCCAGGCAATAATTTTAGCGGATTTTGTTCGTGTGCTGTAAAAGTTTCCTCTGCTACAACAGCAACCCCATCCATGGCAGATGCATGATAATGTGGCACAGAGCGTTTTGCAATGATAGGTGCAGCAGAAATCCTGCCCACTGCATCGATTGCACGCATCTGTTCAAATTTTCGATCGAAAATGAAATGTGCTAACATTTGCTCAGTAGCAACTTGTCGAGATTTTTCTTCTAAATAAATAATTCGATTGGCAGGCATATGTTTCTCTTTTCTTTTTTATTTTGTATTCAATTAAAAACGCTCTTTTTCAATATATTTTGAAAAAGAGCGCAACATAGCAAACAAAACCCATCTGACTAAGATGAATGTATTTGTATTAGCGTACCCCTTTTCAAAGTTGG
>Ga0131853_10010115_pt1 | contig 17263 bp, 7 predicted proteins | sample TergutLab28metaG_FD_92764 | JGI IMG/M metagenome (GOLD analysis project Ga0131853, IMG submission 92764) | Labiotermes labralis P1 segment gut microbial communities from Petit-Saut dam, French Guiana - Lab288 P1 (version 2) (version 2) | ecosystem: Host-associated > Arthropoda: Insects >... | reverse complement strand
TTGCTTATAGACACAGGGAAACCAAGAAAAACCTGTGTCGAGATGGCCGGTCGCAGGACCTTCCGAGTACTGACTTCTAGCCAGCAGTCCGGCATCTAAAGTAAAAACAGCAATACACACACATTACAACAAATACACATAAGATGACAACACACACAAGACAACTACAGGAATACACACGGTCAACCAACAACAATTATACACAAGACAACTTAAAACTAGCAACAAAACACACAAGACAAATTAGAATACAACAAAACAAAAGAATGGCGTAATTGGTACTGAGGTTTTTACTCAGATCCAGCAACAACATGCCAGGTTGAGAATTTATTTCTTCCGGGATTTTACACTGGGCCCGTGTGTAATCGGATCCCCATATTTCGAGGCAACGCAGTGTCCTATTCAAGGGTTGAAATGTCCTTAGGCAGATTTTTTTGGGGACATTTCGATCCCAGCTACTCATCTGCAGTATTCTCCAATGTTGCAAAATGAGAGCAGGGAGCAATACAGCTGTTCGAACTAAAAGAGAAAATTCTGCTGGCCTTGTTCTGATGTAAAATTTATAATCCATTACGAATATGGCCCTCCAAAGCAAGCTCTTAACTAATCGTTGTAACTGAAACTTCTTTTAATTCTCAGGAGGGCGCATTCTTCGGAAAAAGAACAAACATTCCCCGGAATATGTGGATTTTGCATCATGGCAATGTATATTCGCTCATTAACCTTTTGACGCCTAATGTCAATTATAGTGGTCGTACCGCACCGCTGACCTCTAAAGTTGCATTTTATATATGTATTCAACAAATATAGGTACTGAATATTTTAAACATGGTATATACTCTCCGTTTTTTCTCTTCAAAATTCAGTTTGTTTCATAATTCTAACGTATTTGGTTCATGTATTATTCACATTTTATATACAGGGTGTGCTAAAATTAAAAAAATAATTCCGGCGCCAAAAGGTTAAATTTTACTGAAGCTACAGAAAACAAAATTGGGGGTACGCGGTGGTGCAGTCTGTTGCGGCACTGCGCCACAAGTCGGAAAGTTGCTGGTTCGATTCCCGATGGGGTTACTGGGATTTTTTTATTGATTTATTGTGCCTGGGGTCGACTCTGCCTCTAACATAAAAGAGAACAAGGGATGTCCTCTAGGGGTAAAGACGGCCGGTGCGTAGGATTGACAACCTTTTCATCTTCATGTGCTGACTGTCTAGAAATCCTCGTAATTTCGAACTCCTGGAACCCTAAGGGCCTGTCCGTTCCTGCATAGGGATTATTTTGTCTTTACAAAACGGTAAAGTTGTCCCTGTCCACGCAATTAAGGCATAAAGGGTGGAGCGGAGGTATAGCTGCACTCATTCTTAACCTCGGCATTCTTAACCCTCCGAGGAATAAGCCCTGTACCCTTTGATTAAGGGGTTGGATGGGCGTCATAGACGCTCTGGACGTTTTAGGGATTCGAACCCCGGACCGTTAAACCTGCAGCTGGTCGCTATACCGACTTCGCTGTCCCGGTTACTAATCATGTATTTGATTAAGAAACAGATGGCAGTATTGCAATATATACTGTACATACGTCATTTTACATCTTGAGACTTTGTTAATTGTCACAGAACCGAAAGTCGTGAGTGTGTCACGCCTAGATTCATCTGAACGTCTTCTTAGTAATGCTAAATGAGCACGACATCCAGTGACTGCAATATTTCCAGGCGTTTCAACGTGCGAAGTCTGTTGTAAAAGTGGCCGTCTTCTCCCGAATTTAGCGACCATAAATTTTTCGTACGGAACTGGTCCTTTCCTTTCAGTGCAACACCAATCGTAATGTTTGTGATCGAATCTGAGGAAGGATAGCGAGGCGAAAGAAACTTACGTTCCAAATCATGAAATTGAAACGTGGGTGCAAGAAAATAAGACGTTTCTTTGTTTGTCATTCCCATATGAATCAGCATCCATTGTAACGTCTCTGTACACTGACATATCTTCGCAATCCAAGCTCTTCTGGTGCAACACTTGTTCGTAGAAAGAGACAGAATATCGACGCACGGCGTCACGGCGCTGTAGCCGGCGCTCGCTTTAGTCCGTACTACCAGGCAGGCAGTTGTCTCCAGACCAGCCGCGCGAGAGATCTGTCAGAGCAGAGAATTCTGCATATCACTGGCTACTTCACCCTCTGTCTGAGGCTGCAGCGACGCGTGACTACTGGCGATTAGATGTGACGGCTGCATGTCCGGGATATTGCAGTTTAATTTAAGTAGCTATTAGTGATACGAGATCATCTCTAGCTTCAGTTCTGTGAATATACTTACGTCATAATAAAGGGCTGCTTAAATTTGATTCGAATTTCTCAGACGTTATTCTTGTTGAGGTTAGGTTTGTTGTTTTGTTTGCGACGTTTCTGGACTGAACGGGGTAAAGATCAGCCGTAACAACGTGGGAGGAAGTGAAGAAAGGTGAGCCGTGTTCCAGTTGTCATTCTTTTGTAGCTACTTTTTTTTTCTTCTCATCCATTCTATTGGTTATGTTCTTCCTGCAGACATTAATCATCTGCTTAGTTTTTTTTATCGAAAGCAGAGCACATTGGCTGACACAAACCGTTGCACATTAGCACAGTGTTTCTGAAAATTTGGTGCCAGTGACAGTCTTACAGTGTCTCAGAAATTCTGTGGACGCCCTTCCCAATACTTTGTCTACTCATGGGGCACCTTATGCTCAAATTTCAGTAACACTTGGATATTCTAATATTTACAAATTTGGAATAAGGTTAAACTGCAAAAAGCATTTGTTTTATCAGCGTAAAAATTTATTCAAAAAATTAAGTAATTTTCCTAGTAGTAATGAAAAATAAAACCGGACATTAATAAATGTCTAGAGGAAAATATGTCCCACTGAGTAGAATCTACGCAACTCGCGGATATCTTAGGCGCAAATCGCTATCTTCACGGTGAGAAATTCTGCATTAGAATGCGTGTTTTCAAATTGTAAATTTTGTATACTCTTTTTACAGCTTCGTTTAAGTAATGGTTGCAGGAACTTAATAATTCAAATGTTAATGGAACACACGGTGAAGGAAGAGACTATTTGGGAGACTTGGAAGTAGATGGAAGGTAGTCTTATAACGGATCTTAATTATGGAATTGTATGCCAGTTTTATTTATGTGGTTCATGAAGGTTCCATTGAACCCTGAAATATGGCTAGGTTTCATAGAAAGTCGAAAATGTAAGGAATTGGAAAGACTATACGCCATGTTCTGAAGTCAGCCATGAGACCTGCTTTCTAGCAGAATTACCCATCCTGCAGGAAATTCTAAGTATTAAGCACCCATTTCTGTATGATATCTCGAAGTACTAGCCACCGACTGCTGTGAGGATTCCTTTAGGAAATCTTGAAATATAAGCTACGGATTTCTATATACGAATATCTCGAAGTATTAGACAACGTATTCTGTACGATATCTCGAGATATTGCCCACCAATTCCTGTAAGATATCTCGAAGTAGTAGCCACCAATTCCTGTAAAATCTCGCTGTATTAGCCTTCATTTTTTACGATATCTCGAGGTATTAGCCACTGATTCTCAAGGTACTGGGCGCCGATTTCTGTACATTGTCTCTAAATATTAGCCACTCATTGCAGTGCGATATCTATAAGTATTAGCCACCGATTCCTTGTAAGAAATCTCGAAGTATTAGCCACCGATTCCTTGTACGATATCTCGAAGTATTAGCCACCGGTTCCCGTGTGATATCTGGAAGTATTAGCCACCGATTCCTTGTACGATATCTCGAAGTTTTAGCCACCGGTTACCCTTACGATATCTCGAAGTACTGTATTAATCACCCTCTCACACGTTCAGTATGTGACGTAGTTCTTAAGGTTTTCCAGCATCAATATTTTTCTATTTTCTCGTTCACAACTGCTTGCTGCATGTCCTGCCTGTCAGTCTCCTGTGTCACAATAACAGTCTCAGATAATCACATATAATTGTTGAGTTCCTCTTCATGTAAATTTTCTTCTTCCTCGTCTTCACGTTTATTCCTTCCTATTTCCAAACTTCGTGTACTCTCTCAGACGCCTACATTGTCTTCCCCCGCGCCTCATTTCACACCTACACAAAGAAAGCGCGATTTCCAATACTTCGTTGTCAGAAATGGAACCACAGTAAGAGCAGCAACCGTGTTCCATAGAAATGCTGTCAAACAGAAAGCGCAAGTCATTTATGTCAACATGACATACAGTTTTAATTGAACACTAGTCCAGCGGAATTGATGGTTAAATATAGGGTTGCTAGCTCTAACTAATGACGGTCCGTCTCTACGTCACGTATCTCAGCTAGTCACACAATGTTTGCCGTTAGCTGCGTTGCAACTGCTGATATAATTATAGTTTATTTAAGTAACACCCAAACAAATGCACATATATAGTCTTTAATAATCTAAAATTTACATTAAAACACTTAAAACGTTCCTACATGTTTCGACCATACGATCATCATCAGGGAGCATACTTTGTTCCTTGCTGAAGTTACAGTTTAAAACACCGATTCCTATACGATATCTTGAATTATTAGCTACCGGTTTCTGTACGATATCTGTATTAGCCACCGATTCCTTGTACGATATCTCGGAAGTATTAGCCACCGATTTTTGTAAGAAATCTCTAAGTATTTGCCACCGTTCGCTGTGCCATATCTCGAAGTATTAACTACCGTTTCTTATAGGAGATCTCGAAGTATTAGCCACCGATTCCTTGTAAGATATCTCGAAGTATTAGCCACCGATTCCTTGTAAGATATCTCGGAAGTATTAGCCACCGATTCCCGTACGATATCTCGAAATATTAGTCGCCCTTTCACACTCATACTGAGTGTTTTAAACTGTAACTTTAGCAAGGAACAAAGTATGTTCCCTGAGGATGATCGAAACATGTAGGAGCGTTTTAAGTGTTTTAATGTGAATTTTATATTATTAAAGACGATATATGTGCATTTGTTGGTGTGTTAACTAAATAAACTACAAAATGCACGGTGCAACGATAAAGTAATTATAGGTATTTTATTTTTATCTGCTTTCCGTCTTTTAAGATTATATTTTATGCAATCTGCACAATATTTTGTTTCCAATGTGTCTGCAAATTTTCATATTAAATCCTTCATTATCCGTATATTCATATTGTTGTTAACTGTTATTACTATAGGATCATTGAGTTCAATGTCACATGCATGTGTGTACTGCATAAATGTCAGTTTACGAACATTTATACAACACATCATTTAGTATTCGTAGCAGCAGCCGCCTGCTGTTTGAATTCCGTACAATCTACACTGTAGTGCCATTTGTTTTGCATTTTTTTTTTCTCGGTATTCAATTTTCAGATATTCTGAGGACGGTAGATGTTTCTGGGCCTCGTAAGTTATCTCTTGTTCAGAAGTGAATGCGATGCGATTGAGTGGTTGATAATAGATTTTCCCGTAGGGTCCAACCTGAGGACCAGAACCAGTCCTGTCATACAGGTATAGCTGTGTGGTACTGCCACGCATGTCAAATATATATATTTATATATATAGCCTCTTTTTATTATACAGTCAGGCTATTAGAAGACTATATGTACAACTTATGTACAACTTACGTAGTCGAACCTAAAATCCTACACTATTTAGTACATGTCTTTCGGAGTAATATCCCAACGAATTAGAACACTTTATTATCCAACAGATGCACACGCACCACGGGGAAATATGCTGCCATAACACCGACTACGTCCATATCAACGGAGACGATAGAACCATTAGTGTAATTTTTGCTGTATAATGTATAAAGCTCCCTGATGATGGATCCCTTGTGATCCGAAACATGTTGGAGCAATTTTAAATATTTTAAAACATTTTATAATAATTCTGATTGTATCTACGAATTATATATTTGTGCATCTGTTGGATAATAAAGTGTTTTAATCGTCATTGATGCACGGTACAAACATGAAGATCTCAACGAATATTCTCCAATCATATGTCCACATATCTGTGAAACGTTATTTCCAAAAACCTGATTGTTAAATCTGTTAGTTTGAATAGTTTAAGTATTCTAGGTTCTTCTTCTTCTTCTTCTTCTTCTTCTTCTTCTTCAATGGTGCGGATTCCAGTTCGTTTGGGAGTGTTGTTATTTTATCTCTGTACTTGACGCTGAATTTTGTAATTTCTTCTCTAATTGTTGGTACCTTTAAGTCTGCAATCTGTCAAATATATTCAGGTAGATTTATAAAGCATTTTCTCGTCATTATGCTGCACAAATTTCATTCGTTCGTAACGTATTTGTCTTGCGACGGATCCACATCCCCTTCCAAAAGCGAGGCTTCGAGAGAGTGCGGTCTACTGCGCCCTCTCTCAAATTCCAGTATCTTGTATTTTCCTTCAAGTTTAGGTGTTTATAACCACAAATGCTAAATTGTACTCAGACACATATTTTTGTCCACTCATGCACAAGAACGTGTGCGTGGTTGTAGTTTTGGGGTTTCCTTTTATTCTCATTTTTCTTCTTCGTATTAGGTAGGTTTTCACCCTTTTATAGGCCACGAAGGCTCTTAGGGTGAGTAAAAGTATAATTCTACTCTTTCTGGGACCTTGGCTGTAGATGGGGGGTGGGGGTCAGCCCCACGCCCCGGCCGTATCTACCCCCGGGAAAGACCCGGTACCCATTGTACAGGAAGCTGGGTGGGCCCCAGGGCCGGTCTGGTCGGGCGGAAATCCTCGTCCCCACCGGGATTCGATCCCGGACCGTCCAGCCCTTAGTCGGTCGCTATACCGACTGAGCTACCGGGCCCACTTTTTCTTCGTATTACTAGTACTAATTCTCGTAGAACTTGCTTATAATTGGCTACATCCCTACGTCCAACTGTCCTAGCACTTTGAAATTGAGTGAATGCAGTTTCATTATTTTGAGAGTGAATGCACTGTCATTATTTTTGCCACATATTCTGCCGCTCTTTTCGTTTCATGCATTTTATAACGTCGGCAGTATTTTTGATGATGTTTTAAGAGAAATCGTACACAAACTTTAATTTATGTTCGTGTACATCCGACGTCTAATCAGGCGTCGAGACCATTTATAATGTACGGATACCTCTGGCTTGTTACTGCGTGTCGCGCGCGTTTACATTTAATCCCACCGTTTCGGTCTTTCGTGATTGGCGTTTAGCATCAGATTATTTGCTGTTGTGTCCACTGAGTAATGCCCACCTCACAGATTCGAGCGTCTGCCATGTGCCTAGTACCGATTTTTAGGAAAGTAAAAATCGCGACTTTAGACTGGGGTGGATCACAGCTGTAAATACATGCTTTTGAAAATTCGTCAAAATCCACCCAGCTGACGGGAAGACTCGGCCGTCTCTCTGCGAGGTGCTGTCATGCGCGTGGTGCAAAGAAGGCACATTTGCTACCCACTGCTCAACTGTGACACGTGATTAGTTCGTTGCTTTTTCAATAAATATAAGTATATGGAGTCCGGGATCGAATCCCGGTGGGGACGAGATTTTCCGCCCGTCCAGACCAGCCCTGTAAAATGGATACCGGGTCTTTCATGGAGGTAAAGTGCGGCCGGGGCGTGCTGCTGACCACTTACCCCCTTCTAGTGTCGCGGTCGTGGAAGATTAGAGCTATACCTCTACCCACCGAGAGGGTCACACCGGGCCTGCAAAGCGATCTACTTTACCTTTACCTTTACGTAAGTATATGGAATGAACCGCCTTGACGCTCTGCAGATGCTTTTTGCCTTTATTTTATATGCAGTCCGTTCATAATCCTTTTAGCACACAAGATACGAATTTGGAGGTTGGAAGGGGTTATACGTAGAAGAGCAAAGTCTTGTGGGATGTTACGCTGTACATGGTATTGCGCAAACCTACCAGCGCGTCTAAGGATCGTGGTGCTCTCATTTTAGGAGTCGAGTAGTACAGGGTGGGGCAACAATGTGGTGATTTTCAGATCGCTGTTCTGATGAATTCTGTTGCACGCAACACAAAAAAGAAGCATGGTACATTAGTAGTAAATAAACATTTAATGTATTATTTTTATTTTTAATAATATCTCCTAAGTGCTCTTCCTGGCACAGATTGATTATTCCTGACTTGCCCATTTTCACCCCTCCGGTAAACAAAACTGCCGATACTAGAGTAACGGGCAGCCAAACAATAGGCCGTGTGTTCGAAAAGCCACTACATAGTCACGGTTTGGCGTAGAGTGTTGGTGTTTGGAGTTATTAGGCCTCACTTCTTCGAAGAAGGTAAGTGTACAGTGACTGTAACCTCTGCACGGTATTGAGCCATGCTGGATACGTTAGATGTCGATGCTGGCGGTGTTGATGGTAAACTCTTGGATTCAGCAAGACGATGCCATAGCACACACAGCATGTGTGTCACTGGACTGTGCGAGAGCCATGTTTTCTGGACGCGTCATTCCACGTTTGAGTGACATCGCCTGGCCGGCCAGGTCTCCGTACCTATCGGCGTCTACTTTCCCTGGGGACACTTGAAAGCTGAAGTGTACACAAACCAACATCGCACACTTGAGGAGTTGGAAGAGCACGTCGGGAAAGAAATTAGAGTTATTGATAAAGGTCTATTGCAAGCGGTTATGGTCATTTCTTGTCACTGTTATGGGAATGTTTTGCTTGCAAGGGAGAATAATGAAAGAGATGTAATTTTTAAAGATTAAAGAGCCTACATTGCCGGGCCCAGTGACCGCGCGGTCTAAGGCGTAGGTCTGCGGCCGCTCGTCTGCTGAGATTGTGGGTTCAAATCCCACCGGGGGCACGGATGTCTGTGATTTTTGTGTGTGTTGTCAGGTAGAGGCCTCTGCGACAAGCTGATCACTCGTCCAGAGGAGTCCTACCGACTGTGGCGTGTCGTTGTGTGTGATATAGAAACCTCGTGAATGAGTAGACCCTGGCCCACCGGGGGCTGTCACGCCAAAAACAAAGAGCCTACATTAATTGGCATTTAACTTCCAACATTCCATATTTCGTTCTTCTATTCAACTCAGTTCATCAAAACAGCGATTTGAAAATGGTCACATTCTGTTGCCTCCCTTGAATTAACTGCTTAGCCCAGACTGATGGACCGTAAAGATGAATATACTACGTAGAAATGTCGGCAAATATTTACCCATTAACACAACTTAACACTCAAATTGCTCCCCCTCCCAAATAACCCTGAGTTTAAAACCAGAATATGCAGGCTATTAAATACGTAATAACTTGCTAACAGTCACATGATTGTTATCAGTTGCAGCGTCTTGCGAGGCTGGAAGTACTGTAAATGTTTGAAGGAATTAATAAAAATCGCGGTATTCCTTCTGAGGGTCCATAGTAACAGTGTTCTGCTTTTTGTATATAGGAGTTTTGAAATTTCCGTACGTACGTTGTAACAAATTTTTATAATATGTTCATAAGGATCCAGCCTGTGCTTCCCACAGCGAGCTTCAGTATTCGTGCGAATTACATGTTAATGAACCAGAAATATCCACAGACTCCTAACTTGGCGAGTCAAGCCGCGCTTTGTTCGCAGAACTTTGTCGGTTATGCAGAGAGATTGAAATTATTTAGCACACTAATAAGGAGCGTTTGCTCTTGCATATATTCTGTTCTAAATACATGTGCCCCTTCATATATTCTGTTCTATATGCGCGTACTTCTGTAGATATTGTTCTACATACTTGTGCTGCTGCAGACGCTCTGTTTGACACTAGCATGCTGCTGCAGATAGTCTGTTCTACACATGCATGTTGCTGCAAATATTGTATCCTATACACGTGTTCTGCTGCAGATATTGTATCCTATACACGTGTCCTGCTGCAGATATTCTGTTCTACACACGTCTGATGCTGTGGATATTCTATCCTATACGCGTGTTCTGCTGCAGATATTCTATCCTATACACGTGTTCTGCTGCAGATATTGTATCCTATATACGTATCCTGCTGCAGATATTCTGTTCTACATACATCTGCTGCTGCAGATTTTCTCTCCTATACACGTGTGCTATTGCAGATATTGTATCCTACACACGTGTCCTGCTGCGGGTATTCTGTTCTACGTACGTGTGCTGCTGCATATATTCTGTTCTACATACTTGTGCTTCTGCAGATATTGTATCCTATACACGTGTTCTGCTGCAGATATCGTATCCTATACACGTGTCCTACTGCAGATATTGTATCCTATACACGTGTTCTGCTGCAGATATTGTATCCTATACGCGTGTCCTGCTGCAGATATTGTATCCTATACACGTGTCCTGCTGCAGGTATTGTATCCTATACACGTGTCCTGTTGCAGATATTGTATCCTCTACACGTGTCCTGATGCAGGTATTGTATCCTATACACGTGTCCTGTTGCAGATATTCTGCTCTACATACGTTTGTTGCTGCGGATATTCTGTTCTTCATACGCGCGCTGCTGCAGATATTCTGTTTCTCACACGTATGCTACTTCAGTGTTTTACCATGCTTCGTATGATTTTCAGAACAGACAGCGGTTACTTGCCAAAACAGTATTACAAATAGCTGGTTTTTATCACCCAGACGGAGTGTGTGTCACATCGAGGTACGAACTGAATCTTTAAAGATAGTTCAGGTTAATTCTAGTTTTTAAAACTTTAATATAAATATAAACAGTGAACTTGAAAATAGTTCTCATAGTAGATTAACAGTTTTTAATTTTAGAGTTATTCATAGTGGACGGTATTAAAATGTGGTCTTCAGGCTGCAGTTAAGGATTATGTACAGTATACCTAGCCGATTCCAGTGGCCGCGCGGTCTAAGGCCGCTGGCTTCCTGCGATTGCACGTTCGAATCCCTCCGGGAGCCTGGATGTCTCTTGTGAGTGTTGCGTGTTGTCAGATATAGGTCTTTGCGAGGGGCCGATCCTTCGTCCAGAGGAGTCCTAACGAGTGTGGTGTGTCCAACTGAGTGTGATCTAGGAACCTCATGTAGGAGGCCTAGAATCGCTAGGGATGTTGAATCATGAGAAAAAAATATACCACACTAAACGAGGCTCGTGGCCATGCAATTTCATTGAGATAATAAACTGGACTTTAGGAGTTATTAGATACTTGCGTGGAACTCCGGAATCATATTTAATCGAAATTAAGTATTTTAGGGGCGAGACTTATTTATGGCTGGACCGAAGTTATCGCTATGCTTGTTTTTATTTTTTCAGCAGAGATTTATATAGTGAAGAGCATGTTGTGCTGCTGCCGACAGTGTCCTGCTGGCAATGGGTGTATCACTTTTGGAACGTAGTATAATGTACACTGAACAGCTTCGGAATCAAAACTACGAGAGGCTGTAACCCTGCAGTATCCCCCCCCCCACACACACACACATATATATATATATATATATATATATAAAGTGCACCCTTGTACAGGCACTAAGGCTCTGTACAGGTCGTACGGCCCATAGGGGGAGTAGAGGTGTAGCTCTACTCTTTCTTGACCACGGCACTAGAAGGGGAGAGGGGTCAGCGCCACGCCCCGGTCGCTCTTTATCCCCGGGAAAGACCCGGTACCCATTGTACAGGAGGCTGGGTGGTCCCCAGGGCCGGTCTGGACAGGTGCGGAAAATCTCGCCCCCCACCGGGATTCGATCCCCGGACTGTCCAGCCCGTAGCCAGTCGCTATACCGACTGAGCTACCCGGCCCACACACACGGACACACACACACACACACACACACACACACAAATATGTATATATATAATGCAGGATTGCACAAATCCTGGGCGTTTGGTCGGTCGGTGGCTTCTAACATCTGTGGGCCTTCCGTGTGGGACTTGGTTCTTGTCATCCTCCTGGTGCCTAGATTTTTGAGGTTGATTTATATGTTTTGGAAAATTTGTTCACCCCTGATATAGTGGTCACACTCGAGAATCCTTTCCACAGTTTCATGTTTGTCAGCCTTTGCAGTATGGAATGAATTTTCACCGTTTCACGCACTGTTGTCTCCGTCACCAAGAACTGATGTAATTAGTATGCGACACGCCGGAAATATGTTCCATATTAACATGGCTGATGGCGTGAGACGATGTTGATTGGATTTAGTTGCTGTACAAGCGTCTTCATTTTAATTATGTTGTAGTTTGGTAATATTATCAAGACTTGGTGATGAATAGGTTTAGGATTGTGCGAGAATTCAAGATCCCGCCGCTATATAGATGAGAACCGCGCTCTTCTGGACTATTTTGGAGTGTGTTGTGGTAATTACCGTCGTTTCGGGACGGACTAGTCCTGAAACGTCGGTAAGAAATCGGTCCCGAAACGTCGGTAAGGAATTACTAATACACGCCGCGTAAGAGCGCAGTTCTCAGGTTTAGGATTAGCAAAATGCATATAATCCTAAGCGCAGTGATGAATGAATGAGTGGATGAATGAATAAATGAATGAACGAAGGAATGAATAAAGGGATGGCTGACTGAATATGGAACATTGGTGGAATGATACAGAGGAGAAACCTGAAGTACTCTGGGAAAGAAATCTTTTTCAATTTAACTTTTCCATCACAAACCCCAAAAAGAATAGTCTGGGATCGAACTTGGGCTTCCGCTATGAAAGGTCGGCTGCTAAACGGATTAAACCATGAAACTGCGCATAAAAGCTTCAAATCACACGTAAATGCACTTATCATTAATACCATATACATTCGAATTTACCTTTATATCTCAAAATCGGCAATTCTCCATGAAATTTAATGCCGCCAGTTTTCATGAAAATTCTACGTTTTCATTAATTTTGACGCAGTTATCAGCAGTAATCTGTACGTCACATCTGCATTATACGTACAGATAGACTGCCAAGTACCGCGTTTAATCTGACCGTATTAGCAAATCCTTCCCTCGGACAAGCCAGCACTGTTGGCGCAGTGTTCATATGTGTATGTCGCCCAGCAAATCCCGCTTGAAATGCTCAGCTGGTGATGACACTGTCTGTCGCAAAACCTGGTATCCTTCTCGTCTCGTGTATTTTACAGATTAACACAGACGTAGTCAAAATCTGTTTCAAGTTTGTCACGAGCTGCAGGACTGCACCGAACTTGGCCGTCGATTGCTGACACGCCAGCGTCGCATTCGGGACTTCCCGGTTTCAAATATCTTCACTGGGACCGGCTATGTGTATTAAAATACCATTTGGAATCATTTATTAAATGAGATATATAAAGCATGTGGTATATATAAGGGGGACCGCGGTGGCACAGTGGTTAAGGCGCTGTGCTACATATCGGAAGGTCGCTGGTTCGATCCCAGCTGGTGTCATTGGAATTTTTTCATTGACATATAATCCTTCCGATCGCACTATGGTCCTGGGGTCGACTCAGTCTCTAACAGAAATGAGTACCAGGAGCATTTCCTGGGGGGTAAAGGCGGCCGGTGCCTAAGGCAGACAACCTTACCACCATCCTGTGCCGTTGTCACGAAATCTGGGAACCTTAACTTCCTGGAACCCTCTGGGCCTGTCCAGGCCTGTAACGGGACTGCTTTACCTTTACCTTTATGTGGTATATATAACATTATATACACATTTTCCTTTCAGTGGTACAAAAATATTGATTTAATAGTGAGTATTAACCATTCCGTGTACATCGCAGTTTTTACGCCTCCCCACTTTGAACAAGTAACAACTAGCATCAGATAGTTTGTGCTAAATCATTCTTATTCGAACTGGGTCTGTTTACTGTAGACTTCATGATCTGCAGGTGATAAAATCAAGAAGATTGGGATTGGCTGGACATTTGTCACGTAGGGGTAGATGCATGCAGGGTTTTGTTGGGGGAAAAGTAGGGGAAGAAGATCACTTGGGAGATCTAGGCGTGGAAGGTATGGTAATATTAAAATGGATCTTCAAGGTATAGGATAGGAGGGCGTGGACTGGATTGATCTCTCTCAGGGATGGGACAGGAGCGAGCTCATGATCTATTCGGGATCCATGAAATGCCGAGGATTGTTTTAATAACCGAGGAAATGTTGGCTGCCCAAGAATAACTGTGCTCTGTGGACGTGGTGAGGTAGTTAGGGAACTGGTTAGTAATTTTGTCGTGTTCTTAATTTTTCATACATAATTAACATGATCTCAGCCGTAGAAGGCGAGTCTGTATTACTAGCATGTAAATAGCCTTGCAATCAGCAGTTTTGCACTGTTTATGACAGGGAACCAAAAGCTGGAAGAGACATGAATTGAAAATCTAGAGGCGTCAACAAGAGGAACGTGACGGAACTCTGAAGATATACTTACATTTCTCATCCTTTTACATTGTAGTTCTGTGCAGGATATGAGGGCAGTTCTTAAACTTGTGTTTCGCAGGGCTTTCAATTTACACCCTCAGGCACCAGAGATGAAGTAACAGGGAACTGGGTTAATATCATATGATGAGGAGCTTTATGGTATGTTCTGTGCATATAGGGTAACATGGTTAAGGTGATGACAGCGAACAAGATTAAATCGCAGCGAAGGCGGGAAAGAAAGAAGGGATAGGAGTTACTTCGAATACCTAAACGGAGATGGTAGAAAGAATGGAATGCTATTTACAGCGATTAGTTGTCAAAAAGGCTAGAATTAACCGGAACTGGTTTAGGGAGGATGAAATGAAATTGTGTGAACAATATCAGGAATTTTTTGGTGCAATAACATCAGGAAAATTTCGTATATGTGAATTTCTATCTTGTTTTTCCTCGAGATACACTCCGATGTGTGTGTGTGTGTGTGGGCCCGGTAGTTCAGTCGGTATAGCGACTGAATACGGGCTGGACGGTCCGGGAACGAATCCCGGTTGTGACGAGATTTTCCGCCCGTTCAGACCGGCCCTGGGGCTCACCCAGCCTCCTGTAAAAAGGGTACCGGGTCTTTCCCGGAGGTAAAGTGCGGCCGGGGCGTGCTTCTGACCACTCACCCCCTTCTAGTGCCGCGGTCATGGAAGAGTAGAGCTATACCTCTACCCACACTCTGGGCCACACCGGGCCTATAACGGGGTCACTTTACCTTTTTTACACTCCGATGTGTAACACGAATAGTGTAAATGATAAAAAGAAATCTTAGTCGGGATATAAGGGAAGGAGCTGCTAGGAGGGCCCATATGTAGATAGTAGGAGAATTTTATGTGTATGTGAAGGATGTAAGTACGTGAACTGCATGTACTGGACTGGAGACTTGTGCTTTACGACATCTTGTGAACTACTGGCTGGGTAACAACGCTGTGGAGAGACCCGCGTCCCTCATATTCGTGGTCTACCCCGAAGATATGAGCCAGGGTAGCGTAGGCGGCATAAGGACTAGCTACGGACTTCAAGATCCGTGATTCGAATCCCAACAGAGATTTTCTCTTTTCCAGTACTGTCCATACTGACTCTTGGCCCCACCAAGCCTACTGTTTATTGCGTACCGAGTTTCTTTGTTCGCTGTTAAATCGGCCCGTAGGTAAATTAGGGCACGCGGTGGCGCTTCGTTACAAGCCGGAAGGTCGCGGGTTCGATTCCCGATGGTGTCATTGGAATTTTTCCATTGACATAATCCTTCCGGCCGCACTATGGCCTTGGGGTGATTCGGGTGAGTACTAGGAATATTTCCTGGGGGTAAAGGCGGCCGGTACCCAGGGCTGACAACCTTACCACCTTCATGTGTCATTGTCGTGAAATCTGGGAGCCTCATCCTCCTGGAACCCTCAGGGCCTGTCCAGGCCTGTAAAGGGATTGCTTTACCTTTACCTTTTTTTTGGGTCAAGTTGAAAACTCCTCCATCTAGTGGTGACAGCTACTACCCCATTATATATTTATGGCATGTACAAGTACCACTTTATCTGTTTTTAACTTTTTACCCGCAGATTTATTCTAAATGTCGGTAACCACGTGTTTATTTAAAGGCGGACCCTGACAATACAGTTAAGAGGGTGTCACTATAAGTTTGTAGTCACTTACCAGACTTCACCATAGACCCTAAAAATAGTGCGAAACATCGATCACCTATAAGGGTTTATGAGTCAGAAAACTGCAATACAAGTCCTTATGCCGATCATCATTTCAAGTCCGGATTTCTCTAGCTCAGTGGTGGGTCCGTTGAACATGTCATTGAACCTTCAGCATCTATTAACAGCGGGGAATACCTTGAATTCTTGCGGAACTCTTAGTTTCTGAAGAGTACCGATGTACTTGATGGTGGTTATTAAAGGGGGTGGAGGATTCTTCACCTCTACAAGATATTCGAATTCCGAGAGAATTACTGCATTATTTTAGTGTCAGTTCAGATTCCAGGACCGTGATAGCTCAGTCAGTGTAGCAACTCGCTACGGACTGGACGGTCTGGGGATCGAATCCCGTCCAGTCCAGACCGGCCCTAGGGGCCACCCAGCCTCCTATATAATGTGTACCGGGTCTTTCCCGGGGGTAAAGCAGCCAGAGCGTGGCGTTGACCACCCACCCTATCTAGCGCCAAGGTTAAAGAAAGAGTATAGCTATACTTCTGCTCCCCCTCAGGGCCTTCGTGGCCTGCAGTAGGGTGAATTTTACCTTTAAATTTACCTTCAATTTAGATTCCAAATCTGAAAGTGGGGTCCCCTTTTGTTTAAGAGTGGATGGGTTTTAGGCGCCCTCGTATTGTAGTCGCGACAAGCATGTATTAGGTAGGTTTCCATTCTTTTTATAAGCCATGAAGCCCCTGAGGGTGAGTAGAGGTATAGCTCTAATCTTTCTAGAACCTCGGCACTCTAGATGGGGGTGGGGGCTCAGCCCCACGCCCAGGCCGCCTCTACTCCCGGGAAAGAACCGCTACCCATTATACAGGAGGCTGGGTGGACCTCAGGGCCGGTCTGGACGGGCTGAAAATCTCGTTCCCACCGGGATTCGATCCCGGACCGTCCAGCCTGTAGTCAGTCGCTGACTGAACTACACGGCCCAAACAAGCACGTATTAAACTATGGCATATCCGTCCGTCTGTGTGTATGTATGTATGTATATGTATGTATGTATGTATGCATGTATATATGTATGTATGTGTGTGTTTGTATGTATGTATGTGTGTATGTATGTATGTATGTATGTGTGTGTGTGTGTATGTATGTATGTATGTGTCTCTATGTATGTACGTACGTATGTATGTATGTATGTATGTATGTATGTATGTATGTATGTATGTATGTATGTATGTATTTTGTATGTACGTATGTATATATGCATGTATGTGTCTATATATGCATGCATATATGTGTATGTATGTATTATGTATGTATGTA
>Ga0131853_10010113_pt1 | contig 17265 bp, 15 predicted proteins | sample TergutLab28metaG_FD_92764 | JGI IMG/M metagenome (GOLD analysis project Ga0131853, IMG submission 92764) | Labiotermes labralis P1 segment gut microbial communities from Petit-Saut dam, French Guiana - Lab288 P1 (version 2) (version 2) | ecosystem: Host-associated > Arthropoda: Insects >... | reverse complement strand
GTACCCGTGCAGCCAGTACAGGTCGATGTAGTCGGTACCGAGCCGCCGCAGCGAGCCCTCCAGCTGCTGGACGAGGGCCTTGCGGCCGGCGCCGCCGCCGTTGGGGTCGCCGGGGAACAGGTTCCCGGTGAATTTGGTGGAGATCACCAGGCGGTCCCGCAGACCGGGGCGCTCGGCGAGGAACGCGCCGAGGGATTCCTCGGAGCGCCCGGCCGAGTAGATGTTCGCCGTGTCGATCATGTTGCCGCCGGCCTCGACATAGCGCGACAGGATCGCGAACGCCGTCGCGCGGTCGCAGCCGCGTTCCGGGTCCTCGAACAGCATCGCGCCGAGCGTGAGCGGACTGACCCGCAGTCCGCTGCGGCCGAGGGTGCGATAGGCATCGATGCGCATGGTCTTGTCTTCCCTTGCTTGCGTACCGGGCTGTGCGAAATCGGCCGGGCCGGAAGGCCGCGGCCAGGAACAATTCTTCTCTTCCCCGTGCAGTGGCTGCCAGGGCGGACGCTGCCTAGGGATACCAGTACCAGGCTCGGCCCGTCCGGCTTTCCCATACTGGGGCTGTGGCGTTCCCGGACGGAGTTCCGCCCCGTTTTTTTCCGGGCCACTCCCCCACACCTTCTCCAGAAATGAGATCAACGTATGCCGAGCGATTCTGATTCTTCGGAACATCCGACCGGGATGAGCGAAGAAGACGCACGGAGTTCCGGGGCGGCTCGGCCGGGCGGCTGGTCCCGGCGTACGTTCATCGCCGCGAGCGGTACGGCCGCCGCCGGGGCCACGCTGCTGCTCCAAGAACCGGCCGCCGCGGGGCCGTCCGGCTCCGGCGCGACGACCGGCCGGGTCACCCTGGCGGTGAACGGCGTACGGCACACCGTGACCGTCGACAACCGGACGTCGCTGCTGGATCTGCTGCGTGAGCACTTGGACCTGACCGGCACCAAGAAGGGCTGTGACGCGGGGGCCTGCGGCGCGTGCACGGTGCTGGTGGACGGTGCCCGGGTGAACGGCTGCCTGACCCTGGCAGTGCGGCTCGACGGCGCCGAGGTCACCACCATCGAGGGGCTGGCCCGGGGCGAGCGGCTGCATCCGCTCCAGCAGGCGTTCCTGGACCATGACGCGTTCCAGTGCGGCTACTGCAACCCGGGGCAGATCATGTCCGGCGTCGGCTGCATCGGCGAGGGGCACACGGAGTCGCCGGACGAGATCCGGGAGTGGATGAGCGGCAACATCTGCCGGTGCGGCTGCTATGCGGGGATCGTCAAGGCCGTGGAGCAGGCGGCCGGCCAGGGCGGCGGACGAGGCGTCGACAGGGGCGCCGTACGAGGTGCCGCACGGGACGGCGTACAAGGCCCCGCGCGGGCGACCGCCGGGAACGACGGACGCCGCGGCGCACAGGCACCCGCACAGAACGACGAACCGGGCGCCGCGCGGGCCCCCGGCGGACAGGGGAGGTGACGGGTCCATGCATCCCTTCTCCCTGGTGAAGGCGGACAGCACGGGTGCGGCGATCGAGGCCGGGCGGCGCGGCGGGCGGTTCATCGCCGGTGGCACCACCCTGGTCGATCTGATGCGGGAGACCGTGGAAGGGCCGGAGCGGCTGGTCGACATCGGCGGCCTGCCGCTGCGCGAAATCACGGCGACGCCGGGCGGCGGGCTGCGGATCGGGGCGCTGACGCGGATGGCGGAGGCCGCGGCGAACTCCCGGGTGCGGGTGATGTTCCCGGTGGTGTCGCAGGCGCTGGAGCTGAGCGCCTCGGCGCAGTTGCGCAACATGGCGACCATCAGCGGCAACATCATGCAGCGCACCCGCTGCACCTACTTCCGGGACGTGTCCGCCGACTGCAACAAGCGGCGGCCCGGGTCGGGCTGCGCGGCGCGGGACGGGCACAACCGGATGCACGCGATCCTCGGCGCGTCCGAGCACTGCGCGGCCACGCACCCCTCGGACGTGGCGGTGGCCTTCGCCGCACTGGAGGCGCGGGTACGGCTGCTCGGCCCGGACGGGGAACGGGTCGTGCCGTTCGCCGGTTTCCTGCTGGAGCCGGGCGCCACCCCGGACCGGGAGCAGGCGATCCGGCCCGGCGAGCTGATCACGGCGGTGGAGATCCCGCCGCTGCCGCGCCCGCTGCGCTCCGGCTATCTGAAGGTCCGCGACCGCCAGTCCTACGAGTTCGCCCTGACCTCGGCGGCGGTCGCGCTGCATATGCGGGGCGGGGTGATCCGAACGGCGAAGGTGGCGGCGGGCGGGGTGGGCACGGTGCCGTGGAGGCTGCCCGCCGTGGAGCGGGAACTGCTCGGCGAGCGGCCCTCGCCGGAGCTGTGGGCGCGGGCGGCCGGACGGGCGGCGCCCGTCCGCTGGCGCACAACGGGTTCAAGGTGGAGTTGCTGAAGCGGACGGTGGAGCGTCAGTTGCGGATCGTGGGAGGGACGCGATGAGCGAGCAGCCCCAGGTGGTCGTCGGCGCGGCCCGGTCCCGGGTGGACGGGCGGCTGAAGGTGACCGGGCACGCCGAGTACGCCGCCGATCACGCGGTGCTCGGGGTGGCGCACGCGGTCGTGGTGGACGCCACGGTCGGACGGGGCCGGATCACCGGGATCGACGCCCGCGCGGCCCTCGCCCTGCCCGGGGTGCTGACGGTGATCACCCATCAGAACGCGCCCCGGCTGCCGTACCAGCGCAATCCGGGGGGCTTCGCGCCGCCGGGCCGGGCGTTGCGGCCGTTCGAGAGCGACGAGGTGAAGTTCTTCGGGCAGCCGGTCGCGGTCGCCGTCGCGACGACACTGGAGGCGGCTCAGCACGCGGCGGGGCTGGTGGAGGTGCGGTACGCCGCCGAGCAGCCGGTGACCGACCTGGAGGACACCCCCGGCGACGAGGCCGTCGCCTACGCGCGGGGCGACGCGGACCGGGCGCTGGCGGACGCTCCGGTGACACTGGACGTGACGTACCGGGCGGCGCGCAACCATCACAACCCCATGGAGCTGAACGCCACGACCGCCCGCTGGGACGGCGACCGGCTGACGCTGTGGGACAAGCCCCAGTGGGTGATGGGCACCCGGGGCGATCTCGCGGCGGTGTTCGGCATCCCGGCGGAGAACGTACGGGTGGTGTCCCCGTTCGTGGGCGGCGCCTTCGGCAACGCCATCCGCACCTGGCCGCATGTGGTGGTCGCGGCGATGGCCGCCCGTCAGGTGCGGCGGCCGGTGAAGCTGGTGCTGTCGCGCAAGCAGCTGTATCCCGGGGTCGGTTACCGACCCGCCCACCGCTACTGGCTGCGGCTCGGCAGCGACCGGCGCGGACGGCTGTCGGCGGCGGTGCACGAGATGCGCTCCGAGACCTCCCGCTACGAGCGGCATGTGGAGAGCGTCTCCGGCATGGGCCAGATGTTCTACACCACCCCGCACGTCCGGCAGGACTACCGCGTCGTCCCACTCGATGTGAACACCCCGACCGCGATGCGCGGCCCCGGCGCGGCGACCGCCGCCTATGTGATCGAGTCGGCGATGGACGAACTCGCCTACGAGTTGGGCCTCGACCCGATCGAGCTGCGGCTGCGCAACGAGCCGGACACCGATCCGGCCAGCGGGCTGCCGTTCTCCACCCGGCGGCTGCGCGAGTGCTACGAGACGGGAGCCCGCGCGTTCGGCTGGGACAGGCGCGATCCGCGCCCCCGCTCGACCCGTGACGGGGACTGGCTGGTCGGCACCGGCATGGCGGCGGGCTGCTACCACGCGCTGCGCAGCCCCTGCCAGGCGCTGGTGCGGATCGACGCGCGGGGGCGGGCTCTGGTGCGCTGTGCGGCCAGCGACATGGGGCCGGGCACCTACACCTCCGTGACCCAGCTCGCCGCCGACGCGCTCGGGCTGGCCATGCCCGACGTGGAGTTCCGGCTCGGGGACTCGACGCTGCCCGCGGCGCCCCCGCAGGGCGGCTCGCAGACCATGGCAAGCGTCGGGTCCGCCGTCCAGGACGGCTGCGACCGGCTGCGGCGGCAGGCGATCGCGCTGGCCGTCGAGGACCCCCGCTCACCGCTGCACGCGGTGGCGCCCGAGGACGTGATCGTGCAGATGGGGCGGCTGCGGGTGCGGCACGACCCGGGGCGCGGGGAGTCGTATCGGCGGCTGCTCGCCCACAACGGGCGGACGCATCTGGAGGTGGCGGGCTCCTTCACGCCGGACGCGCACGGGCAGCACTCCTCGTACGCGTACGCGGCAACCTTCGCCGAGGTGGGGGTCGACGCCCGGCTGGGGCTCGTGCGGGTGCGGCGGATGGTGGGGGTGTACGACACCGGACGGATCATCAATCCGAAGCTGGCCGAGAGCCAGGCGCTGGGCGGGACGATCGGCGGCATCGGCGCGGCCCTGCTGGAGCACGGGATGTCCGACCCGCGGGACGGGCGTCTGGTCAACGCGAGCCTCGCCGACTACCTGGTTCCGGTCAACGCCGACGTGCCCGACCTCGCGGCGATCTATCTGGATGGCGACGACTACGACGTGGCTCCGATCGGGGTGAAGGGCCTCGGGGAGATCGTGCTCGTGGGGGTGGCCCCGGCGATCGGCAACGCGGTGTTCCACGCCACCGGGCGCCGGGTCCGCGAGATCCCCATCACGGCGGAGGCGCTGCTGTGACGGCGGCACGGCGGTGAGGGCGCCGGTGGTCGCGGGGCGGCTGGTGCCCTGACCGGCACGGCCGAAGTCCGCCCTGTCCGGACCGGGGGCGGCCGGGCACAATGAGCGCTGCCTCGTGCCCGGCCTGACCGGCCTTCTTCCCGAGGGGACTTGGGTGATGAGAGCACTCCGTGGCGCCGTGGGGCGCTGTCCCTGTGCACCACGCCCCTGGTCGAGGAGACCGGGGCCAAGCAGACCAACCTCTCCCACCACATGAAGGTCCTGCGCGAGGCCGGCGTGGTGGAGACCGAGTCCTGCGGCCGGTTCGTCTACTACAGGCTGCGCCCCGAGGTTCTGTCCGGACTGTCCGAGCAGTTCGCCGCACTGGCCGAGTCCGCCCGTACCGCTCGCGAGAACAAGAGACACGGCATGAACGTGCAGGTCCTCACCGATCCTTTCGGCCGACTGTTGTGGGTGTCGCCGGCCTTGCCCGGGGCCGTCCACGACGTCCGCGCGGTCCGCGAGCACGGCATCATCGACGCCCTCGCCCAGGCCGACGTCACGTGCTGGGCCGACAAGGGCCACCGCGGCGCCGGCGGCACCGTCCGCACCCCGTACTGGGGACGCTGGCACAACCTCTCCACCGGTCAGCAGGCGGCGAACCGGTCCCACGCCAAGATCCGCGCACTCGTCGAACAGGCCATGGCGATCCTGAAGTCCTGGCGACTCCTGCGCAAGCTCCGATGCTCCACCACCCGGATCACCAGCCTCGTCCAAGCCGCCCTCACCCTCCATCTGGCCAGCTCAGAACGATGATGGAAAGGGCTCACTGAAGGTCCGGTCGACGGGCCTGCCGTGCCGGTACTGCACGCAGGCGTCCTTGCCACCACGGGACGATCTCTCACCCCTGGGCGTCGCGGTGTTGGAAGGCGCGGCGGTATGCCGTGGGCGTGGTGCCGACGGCGTCGCGGAATCGGGCGCGCAAGTTGGTGCCGCTGCCCAGACCGCACCGGGTGGCGACCCGTTCCACCTGCAGGTCGGTGGTCTCCAGGAGTTCTCGGGCACGGTCGAGACGGGCGGTCAGGAGCCACTGGTGCGGACTGACGCCGGTCTCCTGCCGCCACAGGCGCGTCAGCGTGCGGGGGGAGACGCCGGCGTGCCCGGCGAGTTCCGTGAGGGTGAGGTCCTTTTCGAGGCGGTGCACGGCCCAGGCACGGGTGGCGGCCAGGGTGGTGGCGTTGGGGACGGGCAGGCTCCTGGCGATGAACTGGGCCTGCCCGCCGTCGCGGTGGGGTGCGGCGACGATCTCCCTGGCGATCTCTTTCGCGACGGCGGCACCGAGGTCCTTGCTGACCAGGTGCAGGCACAGGTCGATGCCTGCGGTGACACCTGCGGAGGTGAGGATCGAGCCGTTGTCGATGTACAGCACATTGCGGTCCACGCGCAGACGCGGGTAGAGCTGTTCGAGGTCGTCCGCGCTGGCCCAGTGCGTGGTGACGGTGCGGCCGTCGAGCAGGCCGGCCGAGGCGACGGCGAAGGCGCCGGTGCAGATGGACGCGATCCGGATCCCAGCCCGGCCCGCGCGTTCGGTCTTGGCCCCTACTGCGCGACGAAGCACGCGCTCGAAGCGATCGCGGCGACCCTGCGCGACGAACTCGCGCCGACCGGGATCACCGTGCAGACCATCAATCCCGGGGCGTACCTGACCGGATTCAACGACCGCATCGCGGACACGACCTTCCGTTGGCTCGACGACTCCGTCCACTTCAACCGGACCGAGGACGTGAAGGCCCGCTTCGCGGAGATCCTTGCCGACCAGTACGACCCGCAGGACGTGATCGACAAGATGGTCGAGATCATCGGCGCCGAGCACGGCAGCTACCGCAACGTCTGGCCCCGGCGACGGAGAAGCTCATCAAGCAGGTCCAGGAAGCCGCCTGGAGCCGGACGGTCTGACCCGGCCCTGCAGAAGGAGACCCCCGTGAGCACCGACGCACGCCCGTCCGTCTTCGAGCGACTCGACCTCCCCGACACTGGCCTTACCCGGGACACCTACGAGTACGTGGCCGGCGGCACGCCCCTGTTCGTCTTCCACCACAGCGTCCGCAGCTACGTCTTCGCCCGCGCCCACGCCCGGAACCAGGGCCTGCGCGCGGGGACCGACTACGACGACGAGCTGCTGTTCGCCAGCTGCCTCCTGCACGACATCGGGCTGAGCGACGAGGGCAACGGCGACCAGCGTTTCGAGGTCGACGGCGCCGACACCGCCGTGGCGTTCCTCCGCGGGCGCGGCGTCGAGGAACGGCGCATCGCCATCACTTGGGACGCCATCGCCCTGCGGAGAGGGACGGAAGTGGCACTGACGCAGGCAGGCATCGGGACCGACATCCTCGGACTCCGGCGCGAGAGCCTTCCGGCCGGTCTCGCCGACCGGGTGCACACTCTGCTTCCGCGCCAGGACCTGGCCTACGCGCTCAGCGACGCCATCGTCGCCCAGGCCAGGGCCAAGCCCCACAAGGCTCCCCCGATGACCTTTCCGGGCGGCCTGATGCGCCACCATCTGCCCTACGGCGCCCACCCCACCTGGTACGACCTCCTCGCCGCGGCAGGCTGGGGCGATCAGCCCGTCGGCGTCGCCGCCCGGCGCCGCGCCGAGACGCCGCAGCAAGTAGGGACGCTGTTCACGGAGTACCTGGAGGCCGGGGACGTCGAGGGCCTGGTGTCGCTGTACGAGCCCAACGCCCACTTCGTCCCCACCCCCGGGAACCATCTGGCGGGTACGGAGGCCATCCGCAAGGCCCTGCAGCAGCTGGTCGACCAGGGCGCCCGCCTCACGCTCGAACTGAGGGACGTCCGGCAGGTGGACGACCTCGCCCTGGTGTCGAACACGGCCACCCTCACCGGCGTCGGCCCCGAACCGCTCGTCTCCGCCACCACCGAGATCCTCCGCCGTCAGCCTGACGGCGGCTGGGCACACGTCATCGACGACCCGTTCTTCAGCGCACCTCGCGGCGACTGAGAGGCGATTGCCATGAGCAGCGAAGCCGACAAGCAGGCCGTCCTGGCGGCATCGACGACATCACAGGGCGCAGGAACCAGGTGCACCGTGCGCTGGCTGAAGGGGAGTATGTCGTGACCCACGCCACGACCACATTCTCCGACGGCGGACAGGCCGCCGCCTTCGACCTCTGGAAGATCGCCGACGGGCGGATCGTCGGTCACTGGGGTGACCAGGAGCCGATTGTGCAGCAGACGGCGAACGGACACACCCAGGTCGACGGCCCCGTCGCCGTCGACCCGGGAGCCGACACGCAGGCCACGCGCCGGGTGGTGGCCGAGACGGTGCGCACGATTCTGGTCGAGAACGACTTCTCCGACCTGGACCGGTACCTGGCCGGCGAGGCCTACATCCAGCACAACCCGCGCTTCGGCGACGGCATCAGCGGGCTGGCCGCCGCCCTGGGCGAGTTGGCGAAGTCGGGGAAACCCTCACGTACTCCGAGGTGCTGGACATCGTCGCCGAGGCGGACTTCGCCTACACCCGCTCGGTGGGCGTGTTCGCGGGGGCCGACTTCGTGTTCCACGACCTCTTCCGCGTGGCGGACGGACGCGCCGTCGAGCACTGGGACGTCATGGTCCCGCGCTGATATGTCGCGCGCGAGCCCTCGCTTCTTCGACCCCTGAGAAGTGCGGCGACCTGGAACGGGCCATGCCTGAATCCGGTCAACAGCGCGATCATCGCCACCGCGCTGGTCCCGATGGCCGACGGGTTGCCCGCCCCGGCCGCCGGCACGGCCGCGGTCCTCGGTGGCCGGATCCGCCAGGCGCCGGGTCAGGGCGAGCAGGGGCGGGTTTCCGTCCAGTCGCACATCAGGAGGCGTTCGGCGAAGAGCCACACGCCGTCCTGCTTGACGAAGGTGTCGAGGTAGCGGAGAGCGGCGACCATGATCGTGCGGTTGGGCGGATCGTCGCGCGAGATGTGATGGGCGAGCGTATAACTCTCGCCCGTTGCGCGGTCGCCGTCGAGGACGACGGTGGACTGGCCGTTGAAGTGCGTGGTGGTCAGGTACGCGTTGAGCGCGTCGAAGACCGGGAACAGGTTGTCCCGGCCGGTGATCTCCTGGGTCGGAGTGCCCGAGGGCGGATCCATGTAGACCACGAAGTGGGTGTCCTCTGTAAACAGGGACATCTGTCCCTGCGCGTCCCGGCGGTCGGCGCAGTGCGCGTAGGCGTCGAACAGTTCGCGAAGGGCCAGCCGATCGGCGGCTTCCTGCGTGGACACCGGTCCGTGCGAGGTCATGGCGGCTCCCGTGCGCAGAGTATGTGACACATGCATACGAGCACTGGCCGTCCGGGATCGGCCATCGCAAGCCGCCCGTGCGGGTGACCCCAGGCCACCCGCACGGCTACGGCTCTGCCCATGGCCTCACTGCGTTGGGTAATCAGCCGCCCGCGGAGTACGCGTCTAGTGCTCTGACCGGGAAGGTTCGCCGGGGTGGTGGATCCAGCGGTTGGATGTGCGGCGTCGTCCGTTGATCCAGTCGTTGGGGGTGTGGTGGCTGAGCCTGTCCGTGTGCGCATGCTGTCCGACCAGGAGGGGCAGAAGCTGCAGCAGATCGTGCGTCGGGGCAGCACCAGTTCGGTGCGCTATCGCCGCGCGATGATGGTGCTGGCTTCGGCCGGCGGGAATCGGGTGCCGGTGATCGCGCAGTTGGTGCAGGCCGATGAGGACACCGTCCGGGACGTGATCCACCGGTTCAACGAGATCGGCCCGGCCTGCTTGGACCCTCGGTGGGCGGGAGGCCGTCCCCGCCGGCTCAGTCCTGACGACGAGGACTTCGTTGTGGCGACGGCCACCACCCGCCCGACCAAACTCGGCCAGCCCTTCAGCCGCTGGTCCCTCCGCAAACTCGCCGCCTATCTATGCAGACTGCACAGCCGGGTCATACGGATCGGGCGTGAGGCGTTACGGTGCCTGCTCGCCCGGCGCGGCATCACCTTCCAGCGCACCAAGACCTGGAAGGAATCACCCGACCCCGACCGTGACGCCAAGCTTGACCGGGTCGAGCACGTCCTGGACCGCTTCCCGGACCGGGTGTTCGCGTTCGACGAGTTCGGGCCCCTCGGCATCCCCCCCACCGCCGGCTCCGGCTGGGCACTCGCTGGTCACCCTGAGCGGCACCCCGCGACCTACCACCGCACCCACGGCGTCCGCTACTTCCACGGCTGCTACTCGATAGGCGACGACCGCCTGTGGGGTGTGAATCGCAGGAAGAAGGGCGCAAACAACACGCTGGCCGCGTTGAGGTCGATCCGGGCGGGCCGCCCCGACGGCGCCCCGATCTACGTCATCTTGGACAACCTGTCCGCACACAAGGGCGAGACCATCCGGCGCTGGGCGCGGAAGAACCGGGTCGAGCTGTGTTTCACGCCGACCTACGCATCCTGGGCCAACCCGATCGAGGCCCACTTCGGGCCGCTCCGGCAGTTCACGATCGCGAACTCGACCCACCGCAACCACACCGTCCAGACCCGGGCCCTGCACGCCTACCTGCGCTGGCGCAACACCAACGCCCGCCACCCCGACCTCCTCGCCGCCCAACGCCGGGAGCGTGCCCGCATCCGCAGCGAGAAAGGCATCCGCTGGGGCGGACGCCCACTCGCCGCGTGACAGGGGATCCAGCCCCTCACTGGGCTACTTGACCAGGCGGAAGCCGGGCTGGTCGACCCAGGCTCGCAGGAACTCTGCCGTTCCGAGCACCCTCGGATACTCCTCACCGGTGAGGCCCAGCACTCCTGGAAGTCCGGCGACCACGGCCTCCTGTCCTTCAAGCAGCTCGGCCTTGACCACGCCTCCGAGGACGTCGACGACTGCCGCGGTGAGCACGGCCGTGGCCACGTGGTCGATCCCACGGTTGCAACCGGCGCTGACGTTCACGGCGTGGGTCGGCTTGAAGCCGAGGACTGCTTCCACCTCGGGCTCGTCCGCGTGCTCGGCCTCTAAGAGGCTCTCGTCACCGACCCCCGGCCCCATCAGATAGACCAGAAAGGGCCGGCGCCCATCCACCCCTTGCGCATCGCGCGTCGCCGACGCCTCGATACCCAGCCGCTCTACCGACACATTGACATCGAAGTACGCGTCGCGCCGCTGCTCGAAGTGGGTGGAGATCCCCCGCACCAACGCCCTGAACTCATTCAGCGCAGCCGAGGAGACGGGCTTCGCCAATTCGATCACCAGGGTCGGACCAGCCATGCCGGGAGCCTAGCCCGCTGCCCACTCGACACCGCTCAAATTCTCGTCACCTCGAACCCATCCGGCTTGGCATCGAGCTACCGACCCGGCGAACCTTCCCGGTCACAGCACTAGAGCGCCCCGAGGTTCTCGCACGCCTTGCGGACCCCGGCGCCGTAGGCCGGGTCGGCCTGGGTGCAGTTGGCGATGTGCTGCTCCACCGTGGTGGGGAGCGCGCCCCTGATGGCGCGGGCCGTGTTGTCGACCAGGCGCTGCCGCTGTTCGGGGGTCATCAGCCGGAACAGGTCGCCGGGCTGGGTGAAGTAGTCGTCGTCGTCCTCGCGGAAGTCGAAGTGGTCGGCCGTCGCGCCGATGGACTGGGCGGGGTCGGCGAACTGCGGCTGGTCGCGCCAGCGGCCGAAGTTGTTGGGCTCGATGCCCGGCACCCCGCCCTGGTTTCCGTCGACGCGCATCGCTCCGTCGCGGTGGTAGGTGTTCACCGAGCCGGCGGCCCGCGGGTGGTTGACGGGTACCTGGTGGTGGTTGACTCCGACCCGGTAGCGGGCCGCGTCCCCGTAGGAGAACAGCCGGCCCTGGAGCATCTTGTCGGGGCTGTAGGAGATCCCGGGGACGAGGTTGGCCGGGGTGAAGGCAGCCTGCTCGACATCGGCGAAGTAGTTGTCCGGGTTGCGGTTCAGCTCGAACTCGCCGACCTCGATCAGGGGATAGTCCTGCTGGCTCCAGACCTTGGTGAGATCGAACGGGTGGAAGCGGTAGGTCTTCGCGTCCGCCTCGGGCATGATCTGCACGCACAGGGTCCACTTGGGGAAGTCGCCGCGTTCGATTGCCTCGAACAGGTCGCGGCCGTGGGACTCGCGGTCGTGGGCGATGACGTCCGCCGCCTCCCCGTCCGTCAGGTTCTCGATTCCCTGCCGGGTGCGGAAGTGGAACTTCACCCAGTGCCGTTCGCCGGCGGCGTTGATCAGGCTGAAGGTGTGCGAGCCGTAGCCGTGCATGTGCCGGTAGGACCTGGGGATACCGCGGTCGCTCATGGTGATGGTCACCTGGTGCAGCGACTCGGGCAGGTTGGTCCAGAACCCCCAGTTGTTCTCGGGGTCGCGCAGGTTGGTGCGCGGGTCGCGCTTGACGGCACGGTTCAGGTCGGGGAACTTCAGCGGGTCCCGGAAGAAGAAGACAGGCGTGTTGTTGCCCACGACGTCCCAGTTGCCCTCCGAGGTGTAGAAGCGCAGGGCGAAGCCGCGGATGTCGCGCTCGGCGTCGGCCGCCCCGCGCTCGCCTGCGACGGTGGAGAACCGGGCGAACATCTCGCACTCGTTTCCGACCTTGCCGAAGAGCGCGGCGCGGGTGTAGCGGCTGATGTCATGGGTGACGCGGAAGGTGCCGAAGGCTCCTGAACCCTTCGCGTGCATGCGCCGCTCGGGGATGACCTCGCGGTCGAAGTGGGCGAGCTTCTCGATCAGCCACAGGTCCTGGAGCAGCAGCGGGCCCCTGGGGCCGGCGCTCATGCTGTTCTCGTTGTCGACGACCGGTGCTCCTGCCGCGGTGGTCAGCGGTGCGGTGTTCTCCTCGAAAGCCATCGTTCGTTCCTCTGCAGCGGGTGACGGTGCGGGTGGATCGGGGGGTGTGGGTGAGCCGCTGCCGCGGCCTCACTCCGGCCACGGGTTGTTGCGGATGATCTCGACGAAGTCCGTCCGGCGGAACGAGGTGTCGAAGTGGGCCAGCACGTCGTCGTTCATGGTTCCGAAGGTGGTGTCGGGGCGGTCGGCCATGCCCTCGTAGAAGGCCTTCAGGATGCGGTTCTTGAAGTCCGGGCGGGGGTGGGCGGCCACGACCTCGGCCCGCTGCTGCTCGGTGATCTCGGCGAGGTCGAGGCCGAGGACGTCGGTCTCGACGCCGAGGGTCACCACGGCGACCTCCGGCGCCAACTGGTGTGGCACCTCCGGCGTGGTGTGCAGCGCGATGGCCAGCCAGACGTTGCGCGCGTCCTGTTCGGTGCGGCCGTGGTCGAGAAGGAAGGTGCGTGCGGCCTCGGCGCCGTCGAGCTCGAAGCGCCGGTCCTTGGTGGCGTAGGCGGGGGTCAGGCCGAGGTCGTGGAAGAGGCCGCCCACGTAGGCGAGCTCGGGGTCCACCTCGAGCCCGCGCGCGGCCGCCTTCAGCGACCCCCACAGGTAGACGCGCCGGGAGTGGTTGAAAATCGTCTCGTCGGCAGCGTCACGGACGAGGTCGGTGGCCTCGCGGACCAGCCGGGTGTCGGGAATGGCGATCCCCGCGATGTTCTCCGACATGAGCCCTCCTGGATCGGGTGTGGAACGGACTGATATCCAGCCTTCCTCCCGACCACTGCCCGGCCCACCGCCCAGACTGCCGGGTACCCCACAGATCCGGACATCGACCGGTCCGGACCGCTGCAGCGCGGCTCAGTCGGTGTGGGCTGCGGCGTTGTCCTTGCCGTTGCCCAGAGCGGTGGCGAACCGGGCCCGGTAGCCGCTCGGCGAGACGCCCAGGCGGGCCACGAAGGTGCGGCGCATCGTCTCCGAGCTTCCGAACCCCGCCGCGCGCGCCGCCTCGGCCACCCCGCAGCCCGAATCGAGCAATGATTTCGCATGGTCGAGACGGACCTGCTCGACGAACCTTGCCGGAGTGGTGTCCAACTCGGCGGTGAACATCCGGGCCAGGTGGCGTGGGCTGACGCCGATCAGGGAGGCCAGCGAGCCGGCGGTGTGCGGAAGCCCGGGCTGCGCCGCGACAAGGTCCACCACGGAGCGCAGGGCCGGCGTGCGGGGAGGGCGTACCTCCAGCGGTGCCGAGAACTGGGACTGGCCCCCGGGGCGCTGCATGAACACCACGAGGCTGCGGGCGACGTTCCGCGCCAGGTCACTGCCGTGGTCCTGCTCCACCAGTGCCAGGGCCAGGTCGATGCCGGCCGAGACCCCCGCCGAGGTGACGATGCCGCCGTCCTCCACGAACAGGGCGTCGGGCTGCACCTGGACATCGGGGTGGGTGCGGGCGAGCAGTTGGGCGTGGCGCCAGTGGGTGGTGGCACGCCTTCCGTCCAGCACCCCTGCGCTGGCGAGGGCGAACGATCCGGTGCAGATCGACACCAGCCTCCGGGCGCGGGGGCGCAGTATGCGGATGGCCTGGGTCAGATCTGCCGGGATGGCCCGGGTGACCAGGTCGTCCCCGCCCGAGACGACGACCGTGTCGGCCTCAGCCACGTCTGCCGCTGCCCTGTCGACGGGCAGGCGCAGGCCCACGGAGGTCACGACTGGTTCCCCTGACGGCGAGGCGTAGCTGAGGGCGTAGTGGGCGCCGAACAGGTTGGCCTCGGCGAACACCTCCGCCGGGCCCGTCACGTCGAGCATCTTGACGCCGTCGAACACGACGAACACGATGTGCCGCTTGGAATCCCTCACTGCTCGCCTTTCGCGCGCCGTGCCACCGCGTCGCCTCCCATCGTCGGTGGCGGTTGCTGTGCCGCACCAGGCATGACCGGACCAATGTCCCACAGATCCGGACACGAGCGGTTCATCCGATCATGAGCCCGTGTCCGGCCCTCAGCGTTCGGCCGCGACCTTGGCGGCGACACGAACGAAAGCGGCGACGGCAGGGGAGTGGGAGTCGCGTGACCATGCCACAGCGAGGGCAGCCTGCATGACGTCGTCGACCGGGCGATAGACGATCTCGGGGCGCGGGTAGCGCTGGGTCAGCGAGGCGGGGAAGAAGCAGACGATGCTGCCGACCTCGATCAGCCGGAAGATCTGCGGCAGGTCCGAGGCGGCGGGGACGTCCTCCGCGCCGAGCGGGGCGTCGCTCTCAGACGCGGCGGGCCTGTGGCGGCGGTGTTCGAGGACGGGGCCACCCTCCGCGGGGGATCCGTCGGGAAGGGAGCGGCCGACGAGGTCGGCCAGGCTCAGGGAGGTGCGGGCAGCCAGAAGGTCGGAGGCGGCGAGCGCGAGAAGGAACGGTTCGTCGGCCAGGGGTTCCGAGTCCAGGCCGCGGTCGTCGAACGGCTCCAGCAGCAGTGCGGCGTCGGCGCGGCCGTCGCGCACCGCCTGCGCCTGCTCGCCGACCTGCCCCAGCACCAGGGCGACAGGCAGCGCCTCCGGCTCCTGCGCGTACGCCTCGAGGATCCGCGGCAGCAGGCCCGCATCGATGTCCGCCTTGAGCGCGAGACGGAGCCGCGGCACCGCCTCTCCCACGTGCTGGGCACGTCGCCCGGCGGCGCTGATCGCGTCGAGCGCCGTGCGGGCGTCCAGCAGAAGGCTCTCGCCGGCAGGTGTCAGCCGGACCCTGCGCGTGGTGCGGGTCAGGAGTTGCACCCCGAGCTGGTGCTCCAACTCGCGGATCGCGCGGGACAACGGCGGCTGCGCCATGCCGAGCCGCTCGGCCGCGCGCCCGAAGTGGAGCTCCTCGGCGACCGCCACGAAGTAGCGAAGCTGTCGCGTCTCCAACTCATTCATACTCCCACGGTATCAACAGGGACCGGATCGGTCCTTCAGCTCCGCGGTTGCCGGAAGTTGACTGGAGGCCATCCACCACTGGAAGGACCGAGAGGAGCAGCCGAGCCATGCGTGCAGTTGCAGTACGGACACCCGGCGCCCGCCCAGAACTGATGGACCTGCCCGAACCCCGGCCGGGACCCGGCGAGATCCTCGTCGAGGTCGAGGCCGCCTCGGTCAATCCGCTCGATCTCGGCATCGCCGAGGGGCACTTCGAGGGTCGGCTGCCGCATCGCTATCCGCTGGTCCTGGGTGTGGACGGTGCGGGCCGGGTGACGGCCGTGGGTGAGGGAGTGCGGCGTTTCGGCGTGGGCGACACCGTCCACGGGCAGCTCTTCCGCACACCCCTCGGCTACGGCACTTTCGCCGAGCAGGTGGTCGTCCCCGAGGCGCCGGACCTCGGAGCGGTACAGCGCATCCCGGACGGCGTATCCGTCGAGGTCGCAGCGGCCATACCGACCGCGGGGATGACCGCGCTCGGGGCGATGGACGCCATTGCTCCGCGGTCCGGGCAGTCGGTGCTGATCGTCGGGGCGACCGGGGGAGTGGGTTCCCTTGCCGTGCAGCTGGCGGCCGCCCGGGGCGCGGAGGTCATCGCCACCGCCCGACCCGGGGCCGAGAAGTGGATTCGCGCTCTCGGTGCCGCAGAGACCTTGGACCACACCGCCGGCGGCGTCGCCGAACGGCTCCGCAGGATCCGGCCCGCCGGAGTGCACGGTGTCCTCGACCTCACGCGAGACCCGACCGGCTTCGCCGCCTGGGCGGAGCAGGTGCGCGACGGCGGCACCGCACTCAGCGCGACCTTCACCGCATCCCCGGACCTCCTCTCCTCAACGCGAATCACCGTCCGCAACTACGAGATGGAGGACAAGCCCGAACTGCTCGTACGCATCACCGCCGAGGCCGCCGCGGGACGCATCACCGTCCCCATTCAACGGACGGTCTCCCTGTCGGAGGCCCCCGCCGTGTTGGCGCCCAACAGTGCGGGCGGCACGCGCGGCAAGACCGTGATCCGTATCCGCTGACGCCGCAGGGAGGAACATCGTGGAATACAGCAAGTTGGGCACCACCGGACTGGACGTCTCGCCGATTGCCATCGGCGCGATGAGCTACGGCGAACCCGACCGGGGCCACCCGGTCTGGTCGTTGGGCGAGGACGACAGCCGACGCCTCATCAAGCACGCCCTCGACCAGGGCATCAACTTCTTCGACACCGCGAACGTGTACTCGCAGGGCTCCAGCGAGGAGATCCTCGGCCGGGCACTTCGTGACTTTGTCGACCGCGACGAGGTCGTCATCGCCACCAAGCTGCGCAACCCCATGCGCTCGGGCCCCAACGGCAAAGGCCTGAGCCGCAAGGCGGTGATGACCGAGATCGACCACTCCCTGCGCCGGCTGGGCACCGACTACATCGACCTCTACCAGGTCCACCGCAACGACCACTCCACCCCGCTCACCGAGACCCTGGAGGCCCTGCACGACCTGGTGAAGGCCGGGAAGGTCCGCTACCTCGGCGCATCGTCCATGCCCGCTTGGGAGTTCGCCAAGGCACTGCGGCTGCAGCGCGAGCACGGCTGGGCGCGGTTCGTGTCGATGCAGGACCACTACAACCTGCTGGCCCGCGAGGAGGAACGGGAGATGATCCCGCTCTGCCTGGACGAGGGCGTCGGAACGGTGGTGTGGAGCCCGCTGGCGCGCGGCCGGCTCGCCCGCCCGTGGACGGAGGCCAGGTCGACCGCACGGGGCGGCAGCGACGGATTCGCGGAGATGCTCTACACCGCGGAGACCGAGGCCGCCGACCGGGCCGTGGTCGAGGCGGTGGGACGGATCGCCGAGGCCCGGGGCTCCACTCGGGCGCAGGTGGCACTCGCCTGGCTGCGCAGCAAGCCGGTCGTCACGGCCCCGCTGG
>Ga0131853_10010112_pt1 | contig 17267 bp, 12 predicted proteins | sample TergutLab28metaG_FD_92764 | JGI IMG/M metagenome (GOLD analysis project Ga0131853, IMG submission 92764) | Labiotermes labralis P1 segment gut microbial communities from Petit-Saut dam, French Guiana - Lab288 P1 (version 2) (version 2) | ecosystem: Host-associated > Arthropoda: Insects >... | reverse complement strand
TCAAGATATATAGAACTATAATTTTGCCTGTTGTTTTGTATGGGTGTGAAACTTGGTCACTGACATTGCGGGAGGAAAGGAAGCTGAGGGTGTTTGAGAACATGGTGTTGAGGAGAATATTTGAACCTAGGAGGGACAAGGTAATGGGGGAATGGAGGAGATTGCATAATTGCAAGCTAAATGATTTGTACTCCTCACCCAATATTGTGCGGGTGATAAAATTGAGAAGAATGAAATGGGCTGGGCATGTGGCACGTCTGAGTGAGGAGAGGGGGGTGTATAGGGTCTTGGTGGGGAAACTCGAGGGAAAGAGACTACTGGGGAGACCTAGGCGTAGATGGGTGGATAATAGTAGGATGGATCTCCAGGAGGTGGGATGTGGGTATATGGACCGGATTGGGCTGGCCCAGGATAGAGACAGGTGGCGGATGCTTGTGAGCGCGGTAATTAGCCTTCGGGTTCCGTGAAATGTATGGCTTACAAAATTTAAATAAATATCTGTATATATGTTGGTATTGTAGTTGTTATTCTATTACAACCCTACATTATCCTACAAACATTCAGGTGCCATAAATATGGGGAAGTTCTTAACTAGCTGAGAATCTGTTAGTTTCTCAAGGACGACTCTGCTCCATGCAATTAATTAGTGTGGAGAGTCACTCAAGAATTTAGATGTCCCCAGTAGTTTCTGGAATCAAATGACTAATGCAACAGACTTACACATATCATACGAAAATAGACAAATCTCCAGTATACATAGCACAGCATTTTTGGGATTGGTGATTGATAACTTATCATGGAATTGCCATATTGATCAAATGATACCTAAACTAAACAAAGCAGCTTATGTAATCAGATCTTTGAAACCGTTGTCTTTTGAGTCATTAAAGATGGTTTATTTCTCAACAGTCCATTCAATCATATCATATGGTATCATATTCTGGGGTATATCAACTCATAGGAAAATCATATTTAAAATCCAAAAAAGAGTAATAAGATTATTACGAACTCAGGTAACAAGGATTCTTGTCGAAATATATTTAAAAAATTATATATTCTCCCTCTCCAGTCTCAATACATATTTTCTCTACTCATGTTTGTTGTTAAGAATAAAGACTTTTTCAAAATGAACTCATAGTTTTAATACAAGATCTCATTATTATTTACATATTCCTGCAGCAAATTTGGCATTGTTTCAGAAATGAGTGTGGTATTCTGGTATCAAAATTTATAACCATCTTCCACCATCCCTTAAACAACTCTCATATGATATTTCTAAATTTAAAGCAGCCTTAAAGAGGTTACTTTTACAAACTCTTTTTACACATTGGAGGAGTATTATAGCTGGAAATAAGTATCTTGGTTCTTATTATTATATTTTAACAATTCTATAAATTATTGTACTGCTGTTTAATTCAAATCACTTATGATTATACATATGTGTTGTCATACATGTTGTGTTTGTAGACTAGTTATACTTTCAGCACTGGTCCCCTAGGCCATGTAAGGATCAATGAATTGTGGTGGTTTGACTGATAATAAGTAAACAACACAACATGCTCGCTATTAAAACTGTTACATCTCTATTGTCAAGAGAAGATTTAAGGATATTATATTTCTGTTTTGTACATTCAATTATGACTTATGGCATAATATACTACACACATATGAGGGAATTGGGACTGTGTTTTGCTTCTTGTATTTTGTAGGATTTGTTACAAGATGTACTTTATGATATAACTATTTTGTTTATATTATATTAGTATCATGACAAGCTCTATATCCTGTAAGGTGATTGACCTTGTAGGGATTGACAGAATGCATAATAAATGAATGAATGGATGAATGAAGGAATGAAATATCTTGCATTGTGTATTAGATGAGAAAATTCACAGACCTACGTGAGTACCTGGGGTCATCGTTCGAGGGGAGACAGAGCTGCCTACGATATAAATCAACAGAATAATAAACACGTGCCTTAAGACGCACTTTTTTTTTGCCCTATATCGGAGACGATTTGTGGATGAACGAAAATAACGATATTTTATTCAACATGGGTTGGTAGTACTGAGAAACGCGAAGATGGCGTTAGGTGGGTGGGTTATTATTCGGTTATGCATGTAAAATGGGAGAGAACTTGGATTATTGAATCTCTTCAAAGCATCTTCAATAAGTAAGCGTTATACGTTATTCGTGTGTTATGATAACGAAGTTGACTGTTTCGCCATTTTACGTGGCCATTTTTATGTCATACCCATGCCATAGTGTTGATATTTTCTTCAATATTGAAGGGTCTGTAAAGTCTTACAGGAAGGGTTGGCACAGCAACGGGCCGAAGCAGCCCTTCATTATCTCATCCAATTTGAAGAACACTGAATTTGTACTTTCGTCTGTTTGGAAATAAGGGTGGGTTTTTATCGTACAGCGCGTTTGGTAATTGCAGTGCCTGTATACTTGAATTGCGATTGTTAATGGTGACATAAGCAAGATGTAGCCATTCTCATTTCTCCACCACTTTACGTGCAGATATTCGTAGAAGAGGAGGTCCTGTTGTAGTTTGCGGTATACGATGACATCGTATTTTTAAGGCTATGTGTATTTTAGATTTACAGTTTCATGCATTCAGAATTTGAATTCTTGGTTTCTCCTCCCACTATTGATGTTCCTTATGTGTAATGGTAGTAAATGTTATTTCCTGTTGTTACAAATATGTTCATAACTTTTAATTCAGTAACAGCATCAAAGATTGGTGTGTGTGTGTGTGTTAGAACCAATATTTATGACTGATCATGCTGGTATAATTATGGTCACTCTAATTTCTGACACACAAAATGGAAACCATATTAAATTTGCATTTTCAGTTGTAGAAGCATTTAGGTAACTGTGAATGATGTGTACATACTGGAACTTAAATCATAAACTGGGGCTGTAAACATGTAGCAAGTGACTGGCCTTGTTTTATCAAATCAAACCCAAATCCTGACAGCCTAACCTTAGGGGACACATCTTTTGTTTTGTTAGTGTATGTTGGAAACTGTGACTTGAGGTTTTGTAACAGTCATATAACGCAAAAATTCTGTCAGTTGCAGGTTGAGAGGTGACAGAAATAGTGGCACCTAGTATGATTGCATTTGCATGTTCACTTTTCAGGGGTTAAAGAAATAATTATAGTTTGAATGATGAGTGAGTGATTGTAGTAGTGTTAGAATAAATAAGTTTTATGACTTATTTTAGTGAATGTCATTTAAAATAATAATAATAATGATGGTATAATTTTTAGTGTGTTACCATATTTGTTAAAAAAATATTTTTATAACTCAAGACATTGAAAATCTAGAGTAGTGGGTTTACAGAAAGTTAAGCAGACTTGTACAAACCAAACCTAACTGGAAAGAATGACTGATGTTAGGTAAAAAACTGCTCAGGAATGTGGTATGCTGGGGGCCTCACATTGTAATCTCCACTTCTTTAACACTGAAGAGAATTGCATTAACCTCTTAGGCTGTGTAGTGTCAAGTGAGATACAGAGTTGAAGAAGTATTTTCTAAGGCTGAATAGCTTGAAATGTGGTATCGGCATTGGAGCCCATGTCAGTGTTTGGTTTAGCAAATTGCTTAGGTTATGTGCATAGGCATAACATTGGGGGGAGGGGGGTTAATGCCCCTCCATTATTTGCTGTACCTAAGAATAGTTTCTTCTCTTTCCTGATGAGTTGAAGTTTTCTAATACCCATAATTGATTTTGCTTCCTACCAGGTATTATTAGCGAAGTCGTGCGTACGGTTATGTGTGTCCATACATTTCCTTCGTGTGGAATGGAATAACATAGAACACATTTTATTTCCGTTCTATATGTCCAGCATATTCACCATCTTGTAATATTGCTGACGTTGTTCCTGTACAGAAACGGAGCTAAGTTTCAGGAGCTGCCTCTTTTGTATATGACTTCGTGTAACAGGTTCTTTCTTGAGAACCTGGTAGTTACTCAGCCAGTCAGGAAATGCCTTTCCTCTTGTTGGTCATTACCACTGTTTCTTTTCGGACAGTACATGATGGTACAGCATACCAGTACCATTATTGAAGATGACTCATGAGTTGAATATTACAGAGTCAAAATGTTGGAAAAATACATCTTACTTGTGTTTATTACAAGAGTATTATGACAGTATGAAACAACAATATAAACAAATTGTTTTTGTTTATATTCTAATACAAAGACAAGAGGTATTTTTACATGTCTTCAGGGAGTTGGTACTGATGCATTTTTTTTAATGTGGGTCTTTTAGTATGTCACAAACTGCACTTGGCTCCTGGCCTGAGCTAGGTGAATGCTATCCACACTTGTTTCTGTGAGATCCATTTTAATATTACCCTCAACTATGCCAAGGTATAGTGTCATCATTTTATTTGACAGCTATCAGTTGTGACATTCTGTCTTTGCATTTATCGTATGTATGCACAAGGCAGGATGCGATGAACTGTAGTTGTCAAATAAGAAATGATCCTGTATTGCAGGTCATCTCTTACTGTGACTAAAATTCTTTATGGTTTTCTGACTCTAATGTTGTATGTTTTTCATTTCATTTGTAATAGTTTACATGTTAGGATATGTTTTGCATGTAGATATAAGAAAGGAACATAACATGAGTTAAGCCCTGGTGGGTTTTGATTTATGCCACCGGTATGGCAGGTAGGTGAAAACTTAAGCCTTATTTGTACTCTGAACATAGCACACACCAAAAAAATAATGATGTGAGTGGTCTATCGTACAGTGTGATACTTAGTGTCTCACTTATGAGCGGGTGCTGATAAGTCCTTAGCCCGACCAGGAAGGAAACAAGCTACAATGACTTAACTCAGGATTTATGCAACATACTCCCCACAAAGCTCAATACACTTCTTAACCCATTGCTCTAACTTTTGCAAGCCTCAAAAAAAATTCAGAAGTTTGTCTGTCCAACCAGGTCTCCGCGGCAGCAGTGACCTCTGCCTCAGAAAAAAAATGGCGACCTTTCAATTGTTTTTTCAGTCCAGGGAACAGGTGGTAGTCTGAAGGGGCCAGATCCGGAGAATAGGGTAGGTGATCAAGACATTGGAAGCCCAGATAGGGCAGTTTCTTCTGGGTTGCAAGTGCCTGGTGAGCCAGGGCATTGTCATGCAAGAACAAGACCCCCTTGGTGACCTTCCCACGGAGTTTTTCCTTCAAAATGTTCTTCAATTGCACCAGCAGAGATGAGTAATACTCTGCGTTGATAGTTTGGCCCTTTGGAAGATAATAAATGAAGAAGATGCCATCTTGATCCCAAAAAATCAAGGTGAGAGCTTTTCCACTGGATTTTTGCACTCAAAATTTTTTGGGGCGAGGTGAGCCACTATGCTGCCATTGATTGTTGCTTTGCCACCAATCGTGACAGAAAATCATTTGGATCATGCCAAAAAAATTCCAAAATTTGCTCTCATACGACTGGCACTGTTGACATTTTTGATCTGCATTCAGGCATTTCGGGACCCACTTTGCCGAGAGCATCCGCATGTCCAAATCTTCATGAATGATGGACCCAACCTGCTCACATGAGATGCCCAGTTGCTCACGTATTGATTTAGCTAAAATCCGGCAGTCTTTCAAGTGTAGCTCGTGAATTTCATCAATAATGTCCGGGGTAGTCAATGTTTTGGGTTGTCCAAGATAAGGCGTATCACAGGTGGAAAAATCACCACATTTAAACTGGGCCACTCAGTTTCTGATGGTGACATGATGGTGCATATTCCCCTAATGTTTCTGTCAGAATTACGTGAATTTCCTTTGGTACCTTGCCTTGCAGGAAAAAAAAAAACTTGATGACAGCTCGCGTATCCATGTTGTTGAAATCATGCATGTTGCCTGACATGCTTCCTTTCAGCCTCTGTAAGAAGAAAAGACTTGCAATTTGGCACATGAACAGACCCCTCTTTCCGACACTATCGATTCCGTCCTACGACATTGGAAAGTAGGTCGGGCTAAGGACTTATCAGCACCCCCTCGCATTTTTTAGTGCCACACATATCTTTCTGTGAGTGTCCTTGGTAACAGCAGACACACCTCGAAAAACACATGACTTAATATATTGTAACTATCCATGAATATTAAATTGTTTGCAAGGCAATTAACTGTTTAAAATTTCCTGTATCTCTTGTGTAAGAGCCTTTGTTATCATCATCTAATCCTTTTGTATTAGGGCATTGTTTACTGCAGCAACACCCTGACTTGTGACCTTGCCCTTTCATATATTTGTGACTTGGTGTCAATGACTAAACCATTTTTCAGAATTTCATGTAATTCCATATACAGTTCTTCAGAAAGGATTGGCAAGCAGATATGAGTTTCATGAAAATTTGGTCAGCGACAGTCATACGTGGATAATTATCTAAATGAATTTCTACCCATATTATTTCCTGATTTGGGTGAGATTTGGTACAGATCTGCACCCACTGTCATTGACCAGTTGTGAGTTTTGTAAAAATCTGGGCAGTGAAGCTGTATTTAATTTAAGGGTGTGACTGAATTTCTTTTTGAATTTTTGACATTTATTGTCTTATTTTGGTTAAATTTGGTATAAGAAACCTGCAAATAGTGATGTTGAGTGCTTACAAGTTTATTAAAATTGGTGATACTTTTTTTGGGGATGTACATGAAATTGCATTTATGTGTGTAACTGTGTGACATTTTTGAAAAAAAAGAGTATGTGTTGGTGACATTTGTGCAGTAAGTCACAGGGTATACCATTTGCAGTCTTGTTCTTCTTTAATTGTTTCCATTTTTACCTAGAGATTAGGCACCTTGATGTCTGTGGCACCCTGTTTCTGTCTTTCCATTTTTCTCCGTAACTTTTACTGCCACTCTTCACCAAATGCATGATATTTATATCCAAAATCTGGTTTAAATCATGTCATAGCTCAGTTTATAGATACTCAATTTTTTTTTTATGGCTGAAATTCATTTAAAGATTGTGTGCAACAAGTGTAGTTTAAGATATTTAAAATTTTATTCCTTTTAGGTCAAAATCAGCATTTACTGTAATGGATGGGGTGCCAGGGGATTTGCAAGCAAAATATCAGAAAATTGCTGCAGAATATGCAAAGGTATGTTGGTGTGTGTGTGTCATGTAATATGCAGCTTGAAGGTAAGCTCTATATTACAGGTTATTGTTCATAATGTTGTTTCTGTGTCTCACAGATCAGGGCACAAGCTGGTGTGCTGAAGAAGGCTGTGCTAGAAGAGCAGACTCGAAGTGCTGAGCTACGAGATGTTCTGAAGGAAAAGGAACAGATTCTGCGCAAAGCTGAACAAGAAATGGACAGTTTAACGTTTCGAAATCAACAGCTCACAAAGAGAGTTACTGTACTTCAGGATGAACTTGATCTCATGCAGGTTTGAAGGCTGTTTTAGAAAGCTTGTTCAGCTGTTGGTTGTTTAGTTTCAGTCTGTATTTTAATTTATGGGGTAATCATAAAATTAGATTCACAAAGTCTTTTCTTGCTTTAATATATTTGTATGTTAATGTTATTAATTATATTTAATTCCATCAGTATTTCAGGTGTTACATTTTTTTCTGCCAGGATAGCTCAGTGAGTATAGTGACTAGGCTACATGTTGGATGATTTGGGGTTTGATTCCTGGCAGCGGCAAGAGATTTATCTCTTCTGTATTATGCTGAGGCCAGCTTTGGGGCCCACCCTTTAGTGGGGGCTCTTCTCTGGAAGTGAAGTGGCCTGGGCATGAAGATTGCTCAACTCCATTTAGCGCCACAGTTGTGATTGATTGGAGCAATATCTTAACTGCCCCTGTATGCATTCATGACATGTATAGGGACAACTTTACCTTCTATCATTTTTACATCTGTTTGCCTTTAAGGCATTTGGTGGTCATTAAACTGAAACTTCTAAGATTGTAATTTGACCAACATAGAATCGAAACAAACACAACCACTTGGTTAAGGAGTCTCCAGCACCTGTGCTGTCGGTCACAAGCAGCCCACCACCTTGTTTTGTATGGTCCTGTCACTGATCTTTTTTTCCAATTATATGACATCACTTGGCTCAATGTTAAAGACTTTTTTAAATTTACAGTGTTTTTTATCACTTACCGTAAGGCTCAAAAGTGTGTGCTGTCGCAGGATGTGACATACAGCATGTCAGGAAAGAGATAAGGCATTTTTGTTTTAAATACAATAATTATAATATTTTTTATTTTGTTATTAGAAGTATGAAATGTTATTAATTGTGTGTTTAATTCTGATTAAAATACTTGGTGGAGATATGTGTCTTCTGAGATATGATAGTGTGTCATTGGATGAGTATGACTCACACTGTCAACTTGCATGCCTGCTCTTTTTTGACCCTAGCCATGAAGGATGAGGACATTTTGAACCTTTGAGACATGAGGCAATACCCAATGGCACAGTATCACATCCTAGAAGACTTTAATTTTGAGCAGCAAAGCTGTGAGAACCCCAGATGTTGCATAAAAGTAGTTGCCCATTTTATTGTTCAGAACAATGTGGTGCCGACCTTAAATTTCAGAATTTCTGTTTGGCCCACGTTTTGTGTGTGTTTGAGGCTGCTGCATTCGATCATTTGAACTAATGATAAGGCACCCATTGTCATTGGGACAATTACCTAACATTAAAATATTGCATACTGGTTTTTCAAGAAGACGTTATCTTGTTTATTTGAATTTTTTGTTTTAACTTATTGTGTATTATTAATAACACATGTTTAATTTGTTTATAATTTCCAAAGATATTGGCTTATGTTCCATTGAAACAAAACCGTCAAATAATGTACAGAAAGAAGATGAGCATGCCCCCCTTTTAGCAATGAAAGGGATAAGTTGCTTTTGACACTTTTCTGTGATCTTGTTCCTGATTTGATAAAGAGAACCCATGTAACGGGTGATACAGTGTTATGTCTACTCGCTATACCCACAAACCTAATAATTCTTATTTCAGGCACGACCCAAGAAGGGGAAAATGAAAGGTCCTGGAGTATCAGCAAATGCAGAATTAACAAACCATGTGTTGGATGAAGAATTGCAGAAGAAGATTGCTGAAAATGCACGTTTGTTATCAGCGGTGGGTGTTGGTATTGCAGCATCCAAAGTTGGCTGTGCCTGCAACATAATACTTGTGCATAAGGCACTGTTCTCAATATGTATTCAGTAACTGAAATGTGTCTACTGATTTATGCTTAGTGACAGAGCAAGACAAGATTATTTATTCTGTGTAGAGGAGTCTGTTTTAGTCCACTGCTATGTCTGAAATTGGACTCTGTGTACTATATGCTGCTGTTAACTATTTTTGTATAAAATTGTATGTTAAGTGATGACTGATGATGATTATAATGATGGCTATACATGTTTCTGAGCAGTGTTTGACTTGTTACAGATGCAAGATAAAGATTCTGCTCATGAACAAGAGATATCATTGCTGACTGAACGCATTGAGAAGCTTGAACATGAATTGCAGCAATACCGTGAGGTCAACACTGATGCAGAACTGAAGTATAAAGTTAGTTGATCAACATTTTGTTAATAATTTTATGAGTATAAAAGTATATTTGTATGTAATACTTGTATTAAAAGCCATAAGATACAGTCCACTAGTTTTGGGAGCTTTTATTCCTAAGTTGAATGTTGTTTCACAAATACTGTATGTGTGATGTATTGTAAACAGTACTGATGAGAGGGTGGGGAAGTTGGTACAAGTTACCAGTGTCTGGTGGACCAGAGGAGTGCCAAGGGCCCAGCCATGTTGTATACATTTTTGTCTTTCTCACTAGTATCATTATTGGCCCATCATACAAATGAACTCTTCTAGCCCAAGCCAGAGTCACTTTGCAACTGAGGGTCAGTGTTTCTGATTTAGTGTAAAGATTTTTACCCAGTCTACCTTTGCTGGAGGAGGGGGGAGGGGGGGCTGAAAAATTTTGTTACCAGGCTGTGAACTTGCTTTTGGCAACCCTGTTTGTAATTGCATGGAAGATATTCATTTTAAAATCTGTCAGATGTTCTGGGGAGAACTTAGCCATGCCACTTTCCTTAAAAAAAAGCAGTGTATGATGCAGAGGCTATTAGGAAACATGAATTTGTAATTGTGCAATGTACTGTTTTATTTCTGTGCATAATTTTCTCAGCTGTAGATACTGACCATGGTCACTTTGCACAAATATGTCAACTTTCAGGCATCATTACCTTGACTGACTGATAGTTTACAGAATAGTCTTACTAAGGTTGCTCAAACAGGACCACAGCTGTACCCAGACTGTGTTGCCATAGACCACTTAGAAAGTGATTTCTGAAGACCACAGCACAATACATTTGCAGTTCAATCCTGTATATGAGATTTGAAATACAACCATCTGTTGATGGTCTGTGGATGGTGTGTGAGGGACATGGTGTGGCTGTCAGTGGTCCAGCTTGAAGATGGAGGCCTTATATTCCTCAGAAGCATTGTAATAAACAAAGTGAAGCACTGCATGCTATAAAACAAAACTCCAAATAAGACTTCCACTTTAACAACAACTGCCTTGAGAACCGAAGAACTTAAAGGCATTATTAATGTGTACTGTTGTTGTTTATCATCAGAACAGAAACGTTAGTATCTTGTATGGTACAGTTTTAGTGAATAATGTTGGATGAACGTTATGAAGACTGAACTTCTGTAAATTACAGATAAAAACTTAGTTGGCAACTCACAAAGAACACAGTCTCAGTTCCAAAGAAAGAAGTTGGGGAAATACGTGGTACTATTATGAAAATAAATTTTGTAATGCTTCTGCACATGGGTATTGTAGTTACCAATGGGTTTTAAAGATGTGACACCTTGTAGTCATGAGGTGTGTCAGAAACCTTACAAGAGAGCACAGTTTCATGCAATAACTTTTCGTTGTAGGCTGTGATTGAACGACTGGAGGAAGAGAAGGGCATGCTCAGTCGAACAGTAGAAGTGAAGGAGCAAACCCTGGAGCAGTGTGGCATACAGCTGAATTTGTTGGCAGAACAAAAATCGCATCTACAAATGGATCTGGGTGCGCAGTTGCAGTCGGCAAGGGCAGCCATTGCACTTCATCTTCCCTTTATAGATTCCAGTGAGTGCGTCGAAGTGTTTACTGAAGATTGGGGTCTTTGTCTGGTATGTGATGCTGTGTCATTGGGCTGTAGTTCCTGACATTTTGAAGGGTTGTGTTGTTTTCATCTTCACTGACAAGATTGACACTAATCAACAGTTACTGATTACTCAGCAAAGATGGCTGCCACAGGAGCAGATAACCTGCCCATGGATCCACCTGTAGCCAACGCCAGTGACACAGTGTCACATCACAGAAGACTTGAATCCACACAAGTGGAATTAAGAAAATACTGCGTTTAAACTAACTGAAGTCATGTACATATTTTCAGGTTGTGATGGCAGGTATGTAATTATAGGTGTATTTCAGACTATAAGATGGCTGTTGCAGATAAACCACAAATAAATGAGTCTACATTTTTTATCATATGGGTGTTGTCACACATATTCCTTCATGCATGATTAATCTATTCAGATGCTCACTGCTTCATTTGTTTGGTGTGTAATTCACCACTGTCAGCAGAAATTGTGCCACATATTGAGACACCACTGCAGTTTTGTGCAGTTCAACACTGTCAGCAGTAACTGTGTCACATTTTTAGATGCCATTTCACTTCTGTAGAATTCACAGCTCTCAGTAATAATTATGCCACATTTTGAGAAGCCAATTTAGTCCTGTGTAATTCTCCACTGCCAGCAGTAATTGTGCCATATTTTGAGAAGCCATTTCAGTCCTGTGTGATTCATAACAGTCAGCAGTAATTGTGCTACATTTAGAGAAGCCATTTGAGTCCTGTGTAATTCTCCATTTGCAGCAGTAATGGTGCCACATTTTGAGGAGCCATTTCAGTCCTGTGTGATTCATAACAGTCAGCAGTAATTATGCCACATTCTGAAAAATCATTTGAGTCCTGTGTAATTTATCAGCCAGCAGTAATCGTGCCACATTCTGCGAAGCCATTTGAGTCCTGTGTAATTTATCACAGTCAGCAGTAATAGTGCTGGAAGCAGTTTGATTCCTGTGTAATTTATCACAGCACTGAGTCCTGTGTAATTTATCACAGTCAGCAGTAATTGTGCTGGAAGCAATTTGAGTCCTGTGTAATTTTTCACAGTCAGCAGATATTATGCCACATTGTGGAAGCCATTTGAGTCCTGTGTGATTCATCACAGTCAGCAGTAATTGTGCCACATTTTGAAAAGATGTTGTTCTTGCCAGGGTCTCACACTCTATTTCCCACATATACTTCGGTTTTATTCGTGGTATACTAGAGTTATTGAAGGTATGATTTTGGGGGTGGTAAGAGCCTTTACAAATGGAAATTATGTTATCTTGATGCTCATCTTTGACAAATTTGACTCTGCACGTCTTGTAATATAGGCAGTTGAGGCATAATTTGTTTTTCAGGATCATCCTTTAAATGCGGTGTAATTGTGCTGTGTTTGAGAGTGATATTGGTTTACAGGATGTGGGGATCTAAATGAGCTAAACATTCCGCGTCACGACCGCAAGCAGCAAATGTATGCCCAGCATGTGATTTCACAAGCAGGGCTTCATTTGTGTGACCTCACAGCAGCACTGTCAGATTACCACACATACACTGAGCAGCGTTTGCACACTGTTTTCCCAACCCTGAGTCCAGTGAATGGCAGGGTAAGTATACATTCCTCAGTTTGATAATGTTAATTGTTTGTTACAGATTTTCTCTGTTACTGTATTCCTACACTATTTTACAAAGGACTGTGAGGTTTGATGTTCTTATAGCAGTGTTGCTGAAGGTTCAGGTCTTCTGGAATGTGACAGTGTGTTATTGGGGTTGGTAGTTCCTGACATTATGAAGGATCGTATGCATTCATCTTCAGGGTCTAACAGTCAAGAAGAGTGAATTAATTTTGTGCTTTGATTGTTTATAATATAATTGTTTGTTAACATGCTACTTCAGTATTGAATTTAATATAGGATAGCAAGTGGAGACACATTTATTATGAATGAACAATATATGCATTTCGAAGTTACTATATGAATGTGCTCTTACTGCTAAAAGAAACATGGGACAAACAAGCAAAGGATGGAAAGACCAACACTCATAAGGGTGTAACAAGTTGGCAGTGGCATATACACAGTTCCTGATGGTGGTGATCTGTGAGCACACTCAAGTATGTTACAAGCATATTCATTCTGCTTGGACTGCCTTACCCTTAAGTTGAAAGCACTGTGATCCTTCAAAACATTGAGAACCCCTCATCAATGATGCAGCGTCACATTCAGAGGACTTGAATTTCCGTGTGTATATATTAGTAAATGTCACCGTAAGGTACAGTCTTCAGGGACTTGTTGCATTAGTGTAGTAGGTAATTAAATTGTTATGCAAGTCCGGTATTTGTCTGTCATTCTGCAGTGTCATAACTCAGGAAACTGTATTTGTAATACACAAAGTCATGAGAACTTTAAATCTTAATAATAATTTTTATCATCTTCATAACCATCATCATCATTGTCATTGTCATTATCATCAATTGGCATTTTTGTCAGGATAAATAGTTCTGTGAATGAGTCCTTCAAAATCCAAATCTGTGCCCCTAAAGGATGAGGGTGGTATTGAAACAAGGGGATTGCTTGAATGGAAATATTAATGTGGGGATGTTGTTCTGGCCTTGCCTTCGCAGTTCAGTATGGCTCTCAAAGTGAATTTTGTTTGTATTGACACATCAATGGAAACCACTGTCGTGACAGATGTCAAGTGTCCATCTGTCAAACAAGATTGGCTTTTCATGTTATGATTGTAAAGCAAAGTAATTGTTCACACACACACACACACATGCGCGCACACTTAAGTGCTGCCAATCTTGACCCAAAAAATTTCAGCACAGGCAACTTTCCTTTGGCAAGCAGTAATAAAAGCCTTGCAGTGTTGTTTCAGAACAATTTTGGCTAAGAATGGCTTTGCACTGCAAATTAATTAATCCCATTTTCAGGTTTTCTGGAGCTTCTCAGTGTCTGGCTTTATAGCTAAAGGAAACAACAAAAATTCTGCATTCATAATTCTGAACTCCTGGAATGGTTTGTTGTACTCTTCTCAAAGCAACATTCTTGATTTTGCTTATGATAAATAGTGCCAAGAGATTTCAGGTGTATAAAGTGGACAGTGGTGTGCAGTTTTGGTTTTCCCACTGTCAGAGCTTACCTTTGAAGGTTTTTTTAGTGTCATACATTTCAGTAATTCCCCATGTGATGACTGGGAAAAAGAATAGTCCCACTGCAGCCCATGCTGGTTGTAAACGGCAACCAAAATGAGTGCCCGGTGCCTGGGGTTATAGCTGGGCAACTCTGCCCTGTTGGTTAGAAATACAGTGGACTGGCCTTCCAGGTTGGGGGCTGGGCAACAGGCCAACAACCCATCATTGTAAAACAGCTGACTGTTATGAAACTTAAATTGTGGCCTCTGAACAGTCCAACTGAGTGGAATTGACCTAGGCAGTGGAAAAGGAGTAATGAGATGAGGATAGCTACTGTACGCATGTTGTACAGAGAAGGAACAGTGAGTGAATTGGTGAAGGAAATAGATAAGTATAAACTACATATATGTGTTCTGCAAGAAATTAGATGGCCAAGGAAGGGAGCTGTGATGAAAAGAAATATATGATTTTATATACTTACTCCATGGTGCAGAGTCCTTCTTGAGCAGCCAACTGGTTTGCAGCTAGTCAAGAAATTCCCCGCATTTCACGGAACCCGAAGGTTCATTACCGCACTCACAAGCATCCGCCACCTGTCTCTATCCTGGGCCAGCCCAATCGAGTCCATATACCCACATAAGGATTGTTTTGTCTCCAGAGCAAGCATCCTGCATGTGACTGTTTCGTAACATAAGTGTTTTACAGGGAGGGGCTGTTAGCACCCCATCCAACCCCCAAGCTGGAGAACCACCCCTCGTTGGCTGTCCGCGACTGCTTATTCAATTTATTCACAGCCACCTTCCTTATCGGAAGCTGTTCCTCTATCCACAACCTGAGGCTGCGCCATGCCGTGGTGATGGACCCACTACATGGATATGACTTTATATAGTAGACATAAAAGTGACTAACTTGAATTTGGATCAGGATTTTATATTACGAGATTATGTTATGGATAATTTATTACATTTTGAGCCCATAAATGAAAGACTTTGTAAATTAAGGTTCAACTTGAATACTACAATTTAACATTGATTTCAACAACACAAGCCCCAACTGAAGAAAAGGATGAATTAGCCAACGAAGAATTTAATAGTTCTTTGGCGTAGGTATGTGATGTAGTTCCCAATTATGACATGAAAACAGTACTGAGGGACTTCAACACTAAAGTTGGAGAGGAGTCCTGTTTATATGCAATGTGTGGAGGGCACAGCCTTCACAACCAAACAAATGAAAATGGAAAACAAATGGTAAATTATTTTCACTGGGAAGGGATTTAGCTGTGACAGGAATGTGGTATCAACATAAGGACATTAACAAGGTCACCTAGAGATCCCTGACAAGAAAATATGCAACCATTTAGATCACGTATTTGTTGACAGAAGACGCTGTATGAGTGTTTTTGTTGTAAGAAGTATGAGAGGCGCTGAAATAGAAATAGGCCATTTTAATAAGGGCCAAAATTAGATTGAAAATTGAGATTGAGAAGTGAAAAGACTAATAAAATGGTAAACAAAATAACAAAGAAGTAAAAGATGAATTCATCAAGGAGGTAACAGTACGTGTACAAAATACTCAGAAGTAGTAGATAATATAACGTAAATATGGAACATAATCCAAAAAGGAATAAATGAAGCAGATGGAAAAATAGTAGGAAAAGAAGAAAGACAAAGAAATGATTTGTTTGATGAAGAATGTCGAATAATATTAGAAGATAAAAAGAGAGCATACAGCAAAGTGATAAACAGAAATACCAGACAAAATGAACAATATACAGATAAAAGAAAAAAAGTACATAAAATATTTTGACTAAAAGAAGTTTAAATCAAAGCTTGAGCAAATGGAAGTTGCTTATAATAACAATGCAGCAAAGAACTTTATCAAGAGAATAGTTAAGAAAGGGTTTCATACCAGAAATATCACTCATAGATAAGGGAGGCAACATATTAAGCAAAAGAGAGGAAGTCCTGCAGGGTGCTCTGAATGTTATCAGAGGCACTACAAATTGCAAGGTGGAACAGACAGTGACACTGGAGAAGAGTGGACATTGTGTGTACAAACTGCAGAACCATTCATGGAACCACGAAATGGTGTAGACATAGAGATGGCAATAAGTAAACTAAAAAATGGGAAAGCAACTGGAGATGATCAAATCCCGGTTGAATTGATTTAAGTGGGAGGAAAAGAGTTCAAGAAGGTTATTTATGAACTTGTTTTAAAAATACAGCAGGAACAGAGCACGCCACGTGAGTGTAAATAAGGCATATGTCCAATACATGAGAAAGGGGATGTGATGATGTGTGATAATTATAGAGCAGTCACATAGCTATGTACAACATATAAAATTGTGGCAATATTTTGTACATAAAATTTGTACCTTGTGCGGGGAAATAATAGGAGAAAACCAAAGAGGCTTGTGGGCCGGGTAGCTCAGTCGGTATAGTAACTGACTACTGGCTGGATGGTCCGGGATCAAATCCCAGTGGGGACGAGATTTTCTGCCTGTCCAGACCGGCCCTGGGGCCCTCCCAGTCTCCTGTAAAATGGGTACCAGTTCTTTCCTGGGGGTAAAGTGCAGCCAGGGTGTGCTGCTGACCACTCACCTCCTTCTAGTGCCGCGGTCATGGAAGAGTAGAGCTATACCTCTACCCACCCTCTGGGCCACACTGGGCCTGTAACGGGATCACTTTTACCAAAGAGGCTTATGAAGGGGAATATCAACTGCTGATCACATTGTTACTATGAGACAAATATTAGAAAAATTGTGGGAACAAAATGTGTATATACAGGGTGGGCAAGAAGTCACCGTACACCCAGACAATACGCACCTCAGACTCAATATAAGTTTACACAGCACGGCGCAGCACACAGTACAATGTAAAATGGTAGTTTGGCAACAGTGTGCAAGATAGTGCACACGTGATTTGCCTCAGCCACAGAATTTAGTTGTGTTTTCCGTATGGCTGACACAAGCAGTTACTCTATCGAGGAG
>Ga0131853_10010111_pt1 | contig 17267 bp, 11 predicted proteins | sample TergutLab28metaG_FD_92764 | JGI IMG/M metagenome (GOLD analysis project Ga0131853, IMG submission 92764) | Labiotermes labralis P1 segment gut microbial communities from Petit-Saut dam, French Guiana - Lab288 P1 (version 2) (version 2) | ecosystem: Host-associated > Arthropoda: Insects >... | reverse complement strand
GAGGGGGGTGTATAGGGTCTTGGTGGGGAAGCCGGAGGGAAAGAGACCACTGGGGAGGCCTAGGCGTAGATGGGTGGATAATATTAGGATGGATCTCCAGGAGGTAGGATGTGGGTATATGGATTGGATTGGGCGGGCCCAGGTTAGAGATAGGTGGCGGACGCTTGTGAATGCGGTAATGAACCTTCGGGTTCCGTAAAATGCGGGGAATTTCTTGACCAGCTGCAAACCAGTTAGCTTCTCAAGAAGGACTCTGCACCATAGAGTAAGTAAGTAAGTGTGTGTGTGTGTGTGTGTGTGTCTCCGACAGCGTCCAGTGATGTACTTTTGTGACGACGGCAATAAAACCTCAATTCCATGGAATCAATGGAATTTTTGAAGAACCTTAGTGACGTATCATTTAAATAAGAACGCCGCTCCATGAGGTGGTTTATTGATTGGTTGATTGGTCATTTATTTGGTTTGTCACTTAATTTGTTAGTTCTCTAGTTTTGGGGCTTTTGTTTGTTCGTTGACTACTTCGTTGGCCGATTATACGTTTTTGTGGTGGACTGAGGTAGTTTATTCGTCGATTAATTAGTTCACCCTAACCCCCAGGTTCCCATCTTTGGTACTTTGGTACTTAATGAAACGCTTTGTTGGTGGCCGTGAGCCGAGTCTCGCGTCGTGCCACTCTCGGCAACGCGGTTAGAGGGGAACGAACACAGGACTCAAAGTTGATTTAGCCAATCAGTTGGCAGGAGCCCGAGTTAGTCCATTCGCTCCGGTTGCATGTTTGGTGTGTGAGGCATAGAAACTCTGATGGTGATTGTGGACCTGCAATAACCGCGTTAACCTGCGAATATCCTCCCTGACGGATGGGCGCCGACTTTTCGTGCAAGTAAACGTTGTTGCCTGTGCTTAATACCTGGCTTTGTCCTACCAATTTACAGGCAGTCAACAGCCTGTAACATTCTGGAGCATGAATTTCGTGTTTGTGTAGGGTCTAACATGTACTGCCTTAATAAAAGTTGAACGGTTTTCAAAGATCTGTTATTATCTATACGAACAAATTCATCTATACACAATATTAACAAAAGGAATAAACATAATCTTCATAGAACAAAGGCCAAAGCACCTTGTTTTCAGAAAAGTACCTTTTGTGCTGGCATATAAATTCTCAACAGTTTACCGCCTAGTGTAACAATCCTCAAAATGACAAGACTAAATTTAAAGCAGACTTAAGAAAATACCCACATAAACTCTCCTCTCACTCAGTAGATGAATTATTTAATGCGTAAAGATAATTTATAATATTGTTTTTGTAAAATGTTTGTAGTATTTTACTCTGTAAATTTGAATATTTTGTGTATTTGTGACTTGTTACACATCGTACTGTCTTTATGACACACATATGGGTCCATGGAATGTGTGTGTGTGTATATATATATATATATGCATGGCCAAGACATATCCTGCCTCGATGGAAAAGAAACGTCAATCACTGTGTTCACAAAAACCCCAACAATGAACCCTACCAAACAAATTAAATCAGCTTCCTTTTCATATAATTTCCGTAAAGGCCAGTTTAAAATACTCCAATCACGTCTAGGACTTACGCTAAAATCCGTGCTCTTTAGATGAATTTTTTGTATGTAAATATGATTTATAATACTGTTTTTGTAAATCGTTTATAGTATTTTACGCTGTAAATTTGTGTATTTTTTCCACATATTGTTCCACATCCTGCTGCACTCATGACACACTAATGGATCTATGGGATGCGTGTATGTGTGTATGTTTGTATGTATGTATGTATTTATGTATGTATGTATGCATGTATGTATGTATGTATATATGTATGTATGTATACATCACTGCAAAATCTAACAGTTGGTGCTGCTAGTGTTGCTTCCGCTTCATAGTAGCGGTCATCAGCCATTTTGTTACCACTGTTTGCGGGAAAATATGATATAAGGCATTTGGATACCCTCTATTGGCATATCATTTGCAACAAACTTCTTGAAAATCGGGCATATGTCTTAAACGTTGTATAGTGACACACACACACACACACACGCATATGAATAGGAACACAGACACACACAGGCAGCCTGGTGATCTCACAATTTTATTCTTTTCCTCTTTTGAAATGAAAGGACGCTAAGAATTCGGCTTATACCTCGCATAAAACACACTGCTTTCACATTGCAAAAGTCAATTGGTGAATGCAATTTAAGCAGGTAATCGCTGTTGATTGCGAGAATCACATAGAAGACGTGTATGCATTATTATAGCACGTGACACAGAGTTGCCCTTGCGTTTACAGCATTAACCTGCGTTCCAAAATTATCCTTATATTTCCCGTCCGTCTTGCACATCCAAGAAAACTCACAACTTAAACGTTAAGACCAATTGTTGTATCTCTCATATCGGCGGTGGGGTTGTTTAAAAAGTCAAAGATTATACGCTTAGCGTTGCGTTTATTTAATTGCAATATCTCCAAAAGTGTCACGACTTACGCAAAGGAGTCCAGGACATTTTCCTGTACAACGTTCTATCTGAAGAGATTTCGCTCCAGTAGATATTTAGCGAGTTAAGCTTAAGATGATCGCAGAAAGGCGTATATATCTTTACGTCATGTGCCCCTTATTACTGTCTAATATTAACCAAACTCCGAATGTATAGTCAAATATTAATAAAAGTCTTCACTATTAAGTATCAAAAAAATTCCATCGAAAATTCTCCAGTTGATACATGCAGAAAGACAAACATGTTATAGCTAGTAGCACTTAGCAGCTTTCCGTTGCGGACGCGTTAAAGGCATAGGCAAAGACAAATCTGCCTGCAGATTGGAACAGCCAACAAACCTTGGCACAACGAGTGTACGCTCCGGGGAATTTGGACAAACACTGCATTTGTGTCGCTCTTCCATCAAGGTGAACCAACACTCAGGACCTAGACAAAAGCGCATAGGAAATGCTAGAAAAATTAAGAATGCAGGAAAAAATCTAATAGTAAAAGGTCACCTTGATGTCCTTGGTTGCAAGCCGACAGCATTAGATTTGTGGGACACGTCCGTATGTGTGTACTTGCAGTGCTCATTTAGAGTTTCGTCGCAGTCGTTGCTTAGCAGCCTTGCTGATAAGCTGACAGTAGCGCTTTCTCTGATGTATTACCAAGTTGAGACCGCATGGCGAGTACGTGATTTAAGGCAGCTGCAGGGTGCAGTTCTACTCTTTCAGGACGGGCGTAAGGCTATTATGAAGCGACATACCCTATCTGATGTATGGACATCATAGATAGTGGAAAGCGGTCAGTTGGAAGACCATAAAAGGGACGGGGGAATGACACTAAAGTGTAGCTTGAGGAAATCGGATCTGGGAATGAAACAGACCCCACAATGTGCCGCTTGACTGTTTTCTGCATTAAAGGCGACGAGACATATGATTCTGTCAAATGATATTATGACTAACCAGGGCTTCTGTAAATGTGTGGCGATGTCTTGAATCTGGCCCTGTGACTGAGCAGTGCTCACGATGTCTCTCCCCGTATCTCGGGGACATTATTTTCTTCAGTTGACCATATCACCACCACCCCCCACCCCCACCCTCCCATAGTAAAAGCAATTCAATGCAGATTGGGGTAGCGTGAGGAGGATTAGCAAACCACAGCATGACAGTATCAGCACTGCAGATATGGCATTAACAAAACGCCGCGGAATTCCACTAAGATATGATAAAGAACATTATTCAAACTAGCATACCACCCAATGTGAAATGTCATCCAAATCCAAATAATTTGGCTGACATTTCACATTGAGTGGCATGTTACTTTTACACACACGGCTTTTCATTGTGGGTTCACTTTGTGAAAAAAAGAATGAAGAAAAAGTTCAACAGCCCTTGGGGCGTGCAATTCTAATGTAGGCTACAGTGTGAAATTCATTTCTCACCTCACAAAAAATTTAAGTTTCTGGGTATACTTTACGAAGACACCCCTGTTAATGAACTTTAGTGAAATAATCATTTCTTATTATCGAAACATGCGAAATGTGCCAACACGCGGTGAGAGCAATATACAAAGCTTTTTTAGTGTCAAGTCTAATTGGATCTATTTATCACTCGTCTCGAATGAGATAAAGAATTTGGCACAATTTTGTACTCAGACGAAGTAACGAGCGATCTTCAGGTTGCCGGAATTCACAAATTGTTCACTCTACAAAATGCAGACCGATCAGTGAATATTTCTGTTTTCTTTGGGATATCTACAAAGACGAATTGCTAAAATATGCCTATTAGCTTCGTCACACCTATTTCTCGACTAGTGAAAATTAGAGACACGCAGAAAGGGTTTTCGCGAAATTAAATCATGTATAATTTGAGTAATGTTTATAGAAAAGCTTTAAGTTTGGTTAAAGACTTCAAAGACGGCTCTAAAACAAAGTGATAATTTGTGCCATCTTTGTCAGACAGACAGACCTATTGACCTGCGGCCAGTTTTCCGTTGATTCTCATTACCTGCTCAAGGTTGGCCCCTTGAGTATGACATTTTCCAGTAAACATAGGTTTCCACTGCCGACAAGTTCTCGTACGAAACGAACACATCCATGCCGACTACACCTTTGTGGATATCCATAATGTTTGTGAAGGCCTGAGGGCTGGAAGACCATGGTTCAGTCTGTGGAAGGCGAAAGAATTCCTCTTCACCACAAGAGCCAGGCAGATTCTGTAACCCACCATTCCTCCTATCCTTTAGGTAGGCCTACTGTGGTCAAGCAGCTTATCATGACCTTCTTACTCATTTTTATTTAATATTTAAATTAAGAATGTGTGGCATGTTACTTTTACTTTCTCATTGTCGTGACATTGAGCTTAATTAAGCAAAACAAATTTTCTTGATTTTGTTTCCCAGTAACTGGGTCTGCAACGCTGGATGTAGAGTCCTTTGCATCTACAATGCGTAAGAACCGGATTTTTCTCTACTTCACTTCGCCTAAAACCAACGGATCCTATATTGGAGCCTCGTCAGTACTCCCGACAATTTAAAAATTCATATCCATCTCAGTCGATGCTGTTTACACAAAGCTTTTGATATACAGCCTTTAAATAACCTGAAATTTGATTAACAAGGCGTCACCTTACTTTGTTTCATTTAGTGTAAGTGTCATAAATATATGAACGGAGAAAGAACGTACGACCTCTGTGAACCGAGGCCAGTCAGTTCTGAGTCTACGCGTGTATGGAGTTACATTTTGTTATAGCTGCAAAGCATCTTGGGTTGGAAAAAGAGAGTTGTATAGGCCAGTTTTGTCGTGCGTTTATTTGTGGCGTACATGGATGTTATGCATACCCGTATACAAGGATGGCTAGGAAGAATGTGTGCGCGTTCAGCGTATAATCTATCCGTCAGTCCGTCCGTACCTTCCTGCAATTTCCCAATTCTATTTTCTGGTCGCCATCGGCTGGAGAAATAAAGATTGAGTTTTCATATTTTTTCCAGCGGTGACTCGCTTTGTCTACAAAGGAGGTGTAAAATTATTTTGGCTGACGGAACATACAACGTTCATGGGAACATATGTGCTTCCATAGAAATTTGTAGATATTCAATGTATTGCTCCGATTTCTGCACAGATGAATTTTAAGGTGCTTAGCTGACATGACTTGAAGAAGATTTGTAATGGTATAGCTTAGTCAGTGTAGAGATAAAGCTACAGGTTGGAAGACCAAGGAATCATATTTCGATTTTTCTTTTCTTCAAAGTGTCCAGACCAGCTCTGTGACCGACTCAGCCTTTTATTTAATATGTACCAGTGGTTCTCTCCGCTGGCATAAAGCGGGTAGGGCGCGAAGCTGACTACTCACCTCTTTCTAAATCTAAGATTAAGAATGAGTGGAATTATTCCGCTACTTCCCTTATATGCCTCCATGTGATGGGAAGGAACAAGTTTACCTTTTCCTGCTAAAGAACGTTCAGACTCAACAAAACACAATACAGACCACAAGCGTTCTTTTTCTTAAAACTATTTTAATCTTACGTCCAGCACAATTAATATAATAACAAACAGAAGTGCCCTCTCTTTCGCTGTTAGTATTACGATATAGATTATGGTAATTACAACTGTTCGCAAGGAACACCACTAATTATCTTTTACTCATTTAATTAAAAATGCACTGTGAATGAGGATTCGAAATGCATCGCAAGACTCTGCCACAACACCTGAACATGGCCTTAACGACCGTGGTTGCAGTACATAGTGGGGAAAATGGCAACGAAATGATAAGAGGTTCGAGCTCTTAAAATAGTTGTTGTAGTGTTGTCATATTTTGACTGGGACGTTATGTCCGGACGGATCCGATCCAGAGTTTCGGGCGGCCAGTTGTTCGGACGCGGCCGTGTGTAAGGCCGTGCATGTGCTGCCCCGTCCCTGTTCCCCCTCAGCTCTTCTATTTTACGGCCATAGCCTTGATGCAATCCAAATGCAACTCACCGCCTGCACTTTGCACATGCAACCGAAAGTTGTTTTGGTGTGTTGCTTGGTGCTGCCTAATCGCCTGAAGCCGCTTCCACTTCTCGCGCTGCCATTGTTTCTGAATGACATCACGTGCTGACTCGGCAGCATTAGGTTCTCATCAGTCCTGTAACCGTAAAATGAGAAAACTACGAGGGCGCAGTGATACGGTCAAGACAACACGTGGAACAGGATTTTTCTTGAAACATTGATAGTCGCTAAAAGAAAACCAATCAATTCCCTCTGTGGAACCTGAAGTTAGATTATCGTGTTCACACTCTTCCGTTTCAAGGGCGTATTTTGTGTCAGTTCGGTCCAGCTCACACCATCACATATTACTGTTTTTTTAACACTCGTTTCAATATTACTCGCTCACGTACGACTAGGTCCTCGCTAGTGGTATCACCAAATCTTGTACTATTTCTTGTGTTCTGTGTCTACATTACATGCCTCGCTAATCCCATCCTTCTTTATTTGATTTCCTAACTTGGTGAGTAGTTAAAAGTAAAAGCGTATAGGGGAGTAGAGGCATAGCTCTACTCATTCTTAATCCCGAAGCCAGATGCAGGCGAGTAGCCAACACCACTTTCCGTCCGCTTTATCCCAGGCAAAGGACAATGGTACTCAGTGAGGCGAGGAGTAGTAATTACGAAATTTTTTCCTTCTGCAGTTTCCTCCTGTCTGCCTTTCCTTTCTTTCACTTTATTCCACATGATCTATTCAAAACTTTATTATTAAGCATTACTTATGTACTTCATCCTCTATGTGAGAAACAAAGTTTCACATCCACACACAAGAGAATAAGCCAAACGCTGTCTGATCGTGCAGCCCGAAGGTTGAATACAAGTAATATCACGGACAAGTTCACCAACCTACCTATTCTAAGACCCATTGTAATATTACGCTGTCTTCTCGGCTTTCGAAATGGTTTGCTTATGTAAATGCCGGGAGTTACTGGCTTTTCTATTCTAACAAACTTCACTTGTGATAGTACATGAACTGCACAAATTTTGCAAGTCTATCATTTCACAGCTTCATACTTACGAAACAAAAAATTAAAACTATAGGCTTTCAATAAAAACATTTGAATTTAGAGGAATTTTGCTTGCGATTTCTCCACTTATAGATAGGAGAATGATAAAGTAAAGGATTCTGCATTGAACAGCAGCATGCTTTCGAACAATTCGATCTAGTCTTAATTTCACTGTAAGTGTGATTATGCTTTAATAATGTCGTTTCCAAGCATTTGAACTTTACAACAGTTTCAAGGGACTGTTAGCTTTGCTTAAATTATGTTTCTGCCCTGCATTCTGAAGAAGAGACAAGAACATATACGTCTTTTTCTCAGCATTTACTTCTAGACCCAATATGCAAACAAACAGGACTTTACATTTATTGTGCACTAGAACGTTCAGTTTGTACAATGAGTGTCTATTAAATTATTTTAGAATGTAGAAAATTAAAAATGATCTATTTAGGGGCAATAGCAACCCATCAAGATGAAGTTAAAAAAAATCTGGGCCAGTTTTTTTTGTAATGTATTCCGCGTTACCTCCATGTAAGGTGCCCAGATTTGAGTTAATATCAATGCTATTTCAAGATAGCAACTATGTGAGACATTATCAGACTAAAACTGTAGCAAGGGTAAGAAAATTGGTTTTGTTTTAATGGATTTTTTGGTACTTTAATAAATTATTAATATGAAAATTAATTATTTTAATATGTTCCATCTTCCGTGCATTAATCAATTCAATAATATTTAAATAACCAACAAAAATACTTCAATGATTCTGATGGATTTTATTCAATAATCACAAATATTGAAATGTATTTTGTTGGTTATTTATATATTGTGAAGATTAAGTTATGTCTATATACCAAGTTAGTGTAAGTGCACATAACTTGCTCCTATCTTCAGCAAAGAATACTCACCCTTACTCAGAAGAGAATTCTTGCCATCACACAGAGCAGAAAGCTGGCTGACAAAGGAGCAGAGCTTTTTGCCTTGATGCACCCAATGCAGGCCTAAACAGGACGGTACTATTGCATACTGGAGTTAAACGCGTTCTTTCGTCGTAAGGTAATGACAAAAATTGAGAATGCTGGAGAAGAGTATGCTGACAGCAGTGTTGATACCTAAGAGGAAGAAGAAAGGGGAGGGGGAAAACTACATAATGAGGAGGTTTATTACTTCTTTCACCTAATAGTATTAGAATGATGAAAGTAAAGGAAGATGAACTTGACATGCAGCACGCAAAGAAAGGCGAACAGTGCATACAAATGATATTCGTTCGCCAAGCCAATAATATTTCCTTTCATTTTAGAACCTAGTTTCCATTACCGTGTATGCAAAAGCCTGCCATTAGACTCTCAGAAAATTTAGTTTATTCCACTTATTCACACCATGTTTCTGTAACATCCATTTTAATATTATTGTCAAATCTGCTTCTAGGAGTCTCGCTTTATTTCTTCCCTGAACTTTCGTTAAATAGTGTTGTAGTTTTGGCCTATATGCACTTCACTTGTTTCGACCCTCTCTCATTTTTTTATTATATTACTTTTATTTGGTGGAATAAAATTATGAAGTTACCCCTATGTGACTTTCTCCAGTCCTGTGTTACTTTATTGTCTCTTAATTTTAAGTTCTTTTATCAGCAGTGTGTCGCCAGCCTCAACGATTGTATGTATCTGACAGAGATTGATAGAACTCTTTTCGTATCCATAATAGTTATACAGAACATTTTGGCATTCTTAGGTGCTGCAATCCGAACACTTCGCTTTCGATCTGCTTATCCAGTTTGTTACTGTCCTTCTGGAACCTACTATAAATCTCACGGTTTCTTTCGGAATTCGCGCAGTCGCATTATCTGAAATATGACGTCATTGAACTGTTCCTCGAATTGGGAACACAAAGGAAGTAAGAATGTACACTGATCTCTGCTCAATACCACTCTGAAGCTCATACACGCTACACCAAACATTTGTGACATAATTGAAAATTTCTTTTTGTCTTCAGATTTTTGGTCCTTAATACGGGTGTGTACATTCTTTATACTGCCACTATATTTCTGGCGGAAATGTTTCTCTATTAACGAAGGTTTTCTTTAGTCTGGACTCTTCTGCTTACTCATTGTGGGTGTAGAGGGTAACTGTTGTACTTGATCACACTCAATAACACACACACACAAACACCCACACACACACACACACACACACACACACACCACACACACACACACACACACACCCACACACACACACCCATACCCACACACACACACACACACACTCGGCCCGACACAGGAACCTCCACCTCTACAGCAACAATATTCACAACAGAAATACATCCATGCCCCGGGCGGGATCCGAACTCGCAATCCCAGCAAGCGAGCGACCGCTGGCCTACACCTTAGACCGTGCGGTCACGGGTATCGGCTAGTAACAATGATAATTACCCATTTTCGCGCAGAATAAAGTCTCTTCCCTTGTCACTATTGCAATACACGGTAAACATAATATTGTAGGAGAAATACAACTCAAAACAAGAAATGATTTTCAAGATGTGTCACAAGTCAACACATCATAACCTGAACAGGCTCGGTTGTGTTGCCCCTCATGTTTTTATCCATTCCGATAATTATAATGGGTATTCTAAAATATCATTCAGATGATGAAGTATTATATCCGGATTACGTATATTATCACGTAAAGGATCATTTTATTCTAATGTTAAATATTAAGACAAGTCTGTCTAATTTCAATTCGAGTTATCAAATGTAGAAAGCGAGAAGACAAAAATCTTCAATAAAATGTCCCCGAGGGTGATCAAGTTAAATTGAAACATGAATATAAAATGATAACTGTAAATGTTATAATGTTTTTAGGCGTCCTGTGTCGGGTCCGCAGTAGAAAACGAAAAACAAAAGAACTTTATGAGATCTATGAGAACTGCGCTCTTCTGGGTTATTACGCAGCGAGTAGTGGTCATTTCTTACTGACGTTTCGGAACATTTATCGGTCCCATTTTGATCCTTGAATATGGGACCGACAGTTGTTCCGAAGCGTCGGTAATAAATTATCACTACTCGTTGCGTAATAACCCAGAAGAGCGCAGTTCTTATCTGCTTCGCGGCAGAAGCCTGAAATCACACAAAAGAACTGTATTTTTGTTTGTATGACTTAAGGAAACGTTAAAATGTGTAAAATTATTTCTTCGCCAATGTACCGTGTTGATGTTATTAACTGCATGGAAATGAAAATGCAAAAGGAAATGTGGAATCCTAAGGGATTTGTTTACGTAAACTTTTCTGTGAACATTCTGAAATAGCTCAAGATATTTCTGGGGACAAACACATGTGGGCATCTGATGTTTATTGGACCGTGCGTCATTGTGTTAACTGAAGAATAAAAAAACCAACTAGATGCCACTTGATATTTTATTGTACTTCTTATAGGCTCAACATGTTTCGAGCATTACTATGCCCATCATCAGGAGCTCGCTACTATGATGTTGTTTACCACATTGGTCGTCTCCTTCTTGGTTTGCTGTATGTTGGAGGTGAGGTGCGGTTAGGCTGGAGTAGTGTCCGGGTCGCGAGCTGCTGATGATGGGCATAGTAATGCTCGAAACATGTTGAGCCTATAAGAAGTACAATAAAATATCAAGTGGCATCTAGTTGGTTGCATGTGGGCATGTTTAGGTCAGGGCCGGTTTTGGGGTATGGTTACCTATGCTGCTGCATGGGACCCCATCCTTCGTGGATTCCCGAAAATACAGTTTGCATTACAGATGTCGTGTCAACAGTATTTTTTAATCTAATTTCTTACATTGCACTATCCCAATGTTTAGTTCCAGACTCCGCGTAAGGAGGGTCCAAAATATTCATTTTTGTTTTGGCCCAGAAATAACTTAAACCAGCCTTGGGTGAAGTTATACATTTCGTTAGTGACAGAGGTTTGTCCATTGTCAACAGCCATCACGAAATGCCGTTTAACAATGGTTGGTCAACTTCAAAACGAGAGAAATCGTCTTCGGAGTTTGTGTCTGGAAGGGGGCACAGTAAAAGGGGTCTCGAGATGAAGGACGTTTAATGTTTTGATCATTTGACTAGGCAGTTTGGGAGAAACTTCCAGGCTACTCAACGTCTGAGTCACGGGTACCTTGACAGGAGGCCTTAAATAAACAAACGTGCCGTGCTGTCCCTTCTAGCCTTATCGCCCATGTCAATTCAATGTTCTGAGAGCGTGGCTAGAGAGAGCCGCAGCAGAAATGAAGACGAATAGAGGATTACTGACGATAAACTGCAAGGGAAGCGGTTGTGACATATTTCAAGGTTTTACAGGTGCACACAGAATAAAACTAAGAATAGCATGTGTGCGGGCTGGCTGAGATTGGAAACAAACATCTCCAGTGTGATGTATATGGAATTGTTTATTGCCTAAAACGGCGACCGTGCTTCATTCAACGTGCAAACTGAAACTGACTTTAAGTTTTGTGGATTTCCAGACGTGGATACTTTGTTCTGCAACACTGTGTTCAAACAGTCCACGAACTCTTTATAGCCTCCACGCCTGTCGGCCCAGTAACTACAGTAGATAACAGAAGTTGTCTGTCACTAATGCTCATTTGTTCTTGTATATTACGTCATTATCTTCAGGTTTATTGAAACTTATTCGTAATAAAAGACGTAGATGGGTGAGACCTATGGGGGAATTTTGATACCCGAACAAAAAAAAGTAGTATTTTGATCTCAGTATTTAACCAACTTGATGCACAAAATTTGTTTCCCAATAAGTTTTATTTCATGCCTCTACATGTTTCGAGCACATGTGCTCGAAACATGTAGAGGCATGAAATAAAACTTATTGTGGAACAAATTTTGTGCATCAAGTTGGTTAAATGCTGAGATAAATATACTGAGATGCACGGCCAACAAAACGTCAAAAAATGTAGTATTTCTTATGGATTATTAGAGATATTTTATTTAATATTTATTTATTTATTTATTTATTTTGCTTAACTGACTAAGTTTCTAAAGTTTTTTTAGTTAATAATTTTGTATTGGGTAAATCTCTGCTACCCGTGGCAGAAAGCGCCATCGATGTTTTCCATGTAGGATGGTATATTAACTAAGGAAAAAGAATTGAAATTATTTTGCAAATGGGGTTTAAGGCGAGGGACACGTATCGATATTCAGTTAATGACAAAGCACCTGCTCGGCAGCAATAACGAATTAAATTTTTTATTACTCCTGACAAGTATTATTTCGAATTGTGCTGATTGCGTATGAAGATGATTATATGTAAGATCTAGTATTTCTTTACCAGTACAGTGTTATAGTCTTTAGAGTAGTAATCATCAGTAAATCTGCCAGACATTTGGCCAAGCTGTCCCTTTCGTTTTCCCAAAGACACAACGACACAACCAACAAATCCAGAAGACTTGAATCTTCAGCTTCCCTTTCCTCTCGCAAATGTACTATAAAGTGTCTTAGTGTTCTGTACCTCCCCATCCTGCTTGCGTGTTGTTTCACATTAGTTCAGTAGTCTTGCACAGGACAACATTGTTACTGGTTCAGGTCTTAATTATTTTAATTTATGCGACTTCCGTTATCGTTTAGTAGGCTGTATCATCTAGTTCGCTGAATGCTGACATGAAAGTTACAACTGAAATTGTTTGTGGGGAGGAAGAACAAGTTGAGAATGAAAAAAAAAATCTGGCGGTAGATGAGAATATTTTTGGAGGAAAAGAAAAGCTTGTGACCTTAACCATAAGGCGAAATTGAGCCTGGAGGCTGGAGACGGATTTAATTCTTTTTTCAAAGATATGCTTCTCTCCTCCACCAAGCCGGCTGTAGGCACAACTCAGCTTTTTATTATAATGTAGTGGGAAATTCCCCAGGGTGTAAAGCGGCCAGTACCTGAAGCTAACAACTCACTTGCAATACGCCGAAGGTTTCGATAGATGGACGTCTATTCCGCAATACGTCTTCAGGGCATGGTGCTGAATTAAAGAAGCAGAGAAACACCTTCTGACTTCACCTTGCCCTCTGACAAAAAAGAACGTAATTGACTCACCTGTAAAACTAACTCGAAAGTTGTCGACAATCTTAATAAGAAGAGTACCAACAATACTAACAGGAAAATAGTAATTATAATGGGGTGTACTGTCATCAGAAATCACAAACAACCTATCAGCTCTACAGCCTTATCTCCCTTTTATTTCTTCTGGGATTTCTCGGATTATAAGATATCTTTGCATAGAAGTCACCTTGGTTTAGTAGTCTTTCAAAGCCTGCGGCGTGATTAGAATCTCTTTTAATCTCACAACGTCTTTCTTTCATTTCCTTTGACAAGTTTTGTTTGCAACATTTCTTTCTACGACAAATGACGCTCAAGATGCACACAGAAACGTAGTGTGTCTTCAAGTAAAGGATCCGGTATTGTTGCCCGGTTTGAAACAATAATAAATATTTTGACAAGGTTTAGTGAAAGACCTTAATATCAAGTTCTATGAAATAATTTTAGCGAATGCTGAGCTGCAAAATACGGATTTAACAGACGGACCTTGTGAGGCTAACGGGGGGCAGTTATGCAGCCCTTCATTACTACTAGGCAATCGTGGCAATGTGGCTGTATCGGTTCGACGTGGACAGCTTGGAGCTCGTCTTGCAAGGTTTGTAAAAACAGAACATAATAGTCCTTGAGATCTAGAAATTCTCTGTCAAATATTTTTTGATGTGTTATTAACTGACACCAGGAAGATCTGCGCTTAGCTTGGAGGGTAATGGTAAAATCAATATTAAAGAACTGAGATGTGAGGGTGTGCAATGAATTCAAATGGCCCAGTGGTGGGCTGTTTTGAGCACTGTAGGGATTGCTGAGCGGCTGTTAGCACCTCCAGACTATCTTACGTGGAATTACACAAGATTACCGTCTAGTGAGACCACTTGAAGACAGTTATGGTGCGTCATCGTCCTCCTACTCCTTACCGTTTCACAGATTTTCATGTTTCCACAGTGATTAATATTCTTTATGGGGACGAGGAGGGTTGTGACACCTTGCAGACTGTCAGGTGAACACCAACATTAAGTAGGAACATATTTTTTCCCCTATGGCGCTTTGGCCCGTGATCTGGTCTTTGCCTCCCCTGTATCGAGGCTTCACGATCACAGTTAAAAACACACCACATTCGGTAGGACTCCTCTAGACGCGTTCTCAGCCCGACGCGGAGACACGACAGTCACAAGAGACAAACATCCATGCCCCCGGCGGGATTCGAAACCACAATCCCAGGAAGCGAGAGGCCAAAGACCCACGCTTTAGATCGCGCGGCCACTGAGATCGGCGGTAGGAACGTACTAAATCCATATTCTTTTATATCCCGAAGGTGGAGAAAACTACGACCACAATACACGATATCATATCCCGCATACGCAGTTAGGTGATCTGGTGGCTAACTAAATCCACCGAGCAGAGTTATGAAAGATAATAATTGTTCGTGTGGTCAAGAAATTTCTCACATTTCATGAAAACCGAAAGTTCGTTACCCTGTTTCAAACAGCCTGTCACTTGGTCTTCTACATCTTGCCATTTTATTTTAAGGTCCGTTTTAATATTGCACTCACATCCAAGCCTATGTCTTTCAAGATCTGCTTTTAGTTGAACCTGACAATACCAAGTAGCCATTCGTATTCTGTTCCATGCGTGCCACATGCCCTGCCCATTTCTTCCTCCTTGAGATGATCATCCCAATAATATGCTGTAAAGGGTACTTGCTAATAACAGAATTCCTCACTATTTAATTTTGTTCACCTCCGGTTTTTCCTGTCTACAATTTTTCGAATATTTTCTTAAACAGAATGTTCAATCTGTGCTTTTCCCTTAATGCGAAAACACACGATTCACACTCATACAAAGCAACAGGCTACATTGTAGTTCTACATATCTTAATATTTCGACTTTAGATAGCAGGATGGATGACAGAAGCCTTCGAACTGAATGGTACCATGCATTCTTGAATTTAGTCTGCACTGAAATTCTTTACGAGGGCAATTCTGATTTCGTAGCGTAGTTTCCAAATATTTGAACTTTGCTGCATCCTGAAAGGATTTATCAGCTATCTTTGTGTTGTGGTTTTGTCCTACATCCTGTTACTGAAACACGAACATACGTAGTACATATACATCTTGATCACATTTTTAGTTTTGTCCAGCAAAGTAGCATCATAAGCGTAGACCAGAAGATGATATATCACATTTATTTTCAGTCCTCCTGGTTTTCCCAGACTTCCGTTACATCTTTGCTAATTTCTTACTTTTAATTTCAATGGACCTAACTAAATCTCATGTCTAATTTCCGTTGCAAAGAATCCCTTTAATTCTGGGACCCTCTGTACCATTTGTTAATGTACTGATTTGTTTAAGCTTAAGACTTGTTATTGTTAGCTTCTAGCCCAACCTGTAATATGAAGGGCTATCACTTATCAGCTGTCCAATACTGTTTATTCAATATAGTGCATTCCCAGGTACCTTTTACATCTGGAGGTCGTCTACCCCACCGACAACCTCAAGATACGCCGTGTTATGGTGACAGGGACCTCCCCATTGTCGAGGTTTCACCATCACACTCAGACACAAAACACTCGGTAGGATTCCTCTCTGGACGAGTGATCAGCCCGACGCAGAGACCACTAACTGAAAACACACAACACTCACAAGAGACAGACATCCATGACCCAGCGGGATTCGAAACCGCCATCATAGCATGCGAGAGGCCGCAGAACCACGCCTTAGACCGCGCGGCCACTGGTACCGGCATTTAACATATTACTGAAAAAAATATTAAGTGTGTACCTGCAATACCAAATTGCGTCTAAATCTGTCAGTTTTCGAGCGGATTGTCCACATGTAGCTGTAGCTAGAGCATTATACAGTTAGTTTCTATATATTCTACTGTCTTTTGGAACCGATTCATTCTCCTACCTGTCCGAAGTGTATTGGCACAGTGCTAACACGCTTAAATGGTGACAGTGCGATCTTATGTACTCGGTGTACTGCAAATATCGAAATAAATATTGCATGTAAATAACCTAGAGATAATTGATGCACCATTCCCTTCACACAGTCGTTTTCACTTCGTCATTTGAGGCTCCTTTCACCACAACGTCCAGGCGGGCTGTGAGACTCGCCCAGGTGCCAACTAACTAATGGGTTAAGGGGGTATAGCTGCCAGGTCACGAAATTGGCCATTCAGGTCCGTCTAATATTTACGGTTAGCAATGCATGGAGCTCAATAAATCCATTCTGCCACTGTCTTCAAGGAGTGGTGATTAATTAAGAAAAAATAACCTTCAATATTTACCTTTTTGTCAACATATTGAAATCAAAACATCGGATAAGCTTCACCACGCACACACAACACATTCACGAGCTATCTAACGACGCACACATTACAGGCTTATCTGGTGCATGTTTACGCACTCAGTGCACACTCACCACACTATCTACGCACAAGCACTATACATTCACCCAAAAGTCTACCTACTCACACAGCACATAATCAACAATGCATCTACACATACGCACGCACGCACATACACACACATTCTTAAGCTATTCGTATTGACAACACGAGATGCTGCCTTATTTATGAGTATAAAATGTATGTAAAATGTACCATGCACGCGTTCATGAACTGTAACACTGATTCTAAGACACGTATGAAATATAGAGGCTGGAGAATTCCTTGAAAGACAGAAAAATCTGTGAAGATTACT
>Ga0131853_10010110_pt1 | contig 17267 bp, 7 predicted proteins | sample TergutLab28metaG_FD_92764 | JGI IMG/M metagenome (GOLD analysis project Ga0131853, IMG submission 92764) | Labiotermes labralis P1 segment gut microbial communities from Petit-Saut dam, French Guiana - Lab288 P1 (version 2) (version 2) | ecosystem: Host-associated > Arthropoda: Insects >... | reverse complement strand
GCTGCTTCCGCTATTTTACTTACCACAGCCTTTTCAATCCATCATGCACCCGACACTTCGAGCTGGATACGCGGTAACTGCGTGACGCATGTTTTATTTGCGTAGATGCGAGGATAATATTAAGATAGAGCTTCAGGAAGTGGGATGTGGGGTATGGACTGGATCGAACTGGCTCAGGATAGGGACAGGTGGCGGACACTTGTGAATGAGGTAATGATCCTTCTTTGGGTTCCATAAAATGCGGGGAATTTCTTGACTAGCTGAAAACCGGTTAGCTTCTCGAGGACTATGCTCCATGGAGCAATAAAGAACTGTGAAGTTAGTGCTGTTACAATAGTATTACGGTCACATTAACGTGGGTACGACAGGTTGAAGGGGACAGAAATGTAGGGGCGCAATTTATTTTGATTTATATCACTCTGTGCCTAACATACCGGAGAAACTTCATGAAGATACTGTTTCGAAATCTTACGGCCTGCTTGTAAACATATGTACCGTGTTTCATTTGATTCCCGCAATCGCACTTTTTTTATGATACACGCCCCCCCCCCCCAAGGGGGCTAGGACTCATCACTGTCGAGGCTTCACGATTACACCCCCTCCCCCCCCCACACACACATACACGGTAGAACTCCTCTGGATGAGTGATCAGCCCGTCGCAGAGACCTCTACCTGGCAACACACAACACCTACAAGAGACACCCATGTCCCCGGTGGGATTCGAACCCCCAATCCCAGCAAGCGTGCAGTCGCACACCCACGCCTTAGACTGCGCGCCATTGGGATCGGCTTTTCGCACGTAACCTGTGTCATTAACTGAACAGTGGAGACAACGTAGTTTGTGGGGCAGGAACTGGCACATTGCTTATACATTGGGAGAATCACAAAACTGTAAGGAGTTAAAAATATTTTCCATTTGGAGGGGGTGAGTTGAGTCCTAGGTTAGATAACTCGTGTAAGACAAAGGCACGAGCCGTGACGTCATCACTACCCAGCCCGACTGCATGTTGATAAAACCGCGTCACGTGTTCGTTGTTTTGCATGAATCGTCTGCAGGTGCGCCGCGCCGTGTGACATCTTATTTTTTCATTAAACTGTTTCAAAACACAGCTTAAGGCTTATTTTTATAATTATTAGTGAGGCATCTAGTGGTGAGGATCGCAATGGTGCCTCCACAAGATCAGGGTTCATAGCGTGGTGCAGGGACAGTCCCTTACCGATTACCGTTTGCGTATACAGTAAGCTAGCTGCGTGGGACGGGATAGCTCAGTCGGTACAGCGAATCGCTACAGCCTGGATGGTCCGGGAATCGAATTCCGATGGGGACAAGATATTCTGCACCCGTCTAGAACGGCCCTGGGTCCCGCCCAACCTCGCTATACAAGGGGTACCAGGTTTATTTCCTAGGGTTAAAATGGCCGGGGCGTGGCGTTCAACACCCAACCCAATCTAGCGCTGAGGTTAAAGAAAGAGTAGAGCTGTACTTTTACTCCCCATCTGGGCCGTCGTGGCCTGCTATAGGATGACCTTTACCTTACAAGCGAACTGCTTTTGGTAAAAATGTAGAAATGTACTTTGAACTTCATGTAACGTACACGTAAACGTAGCGCTTGACTGAAAACGTATGGGGGAACGAAGGTACAGCTCCAAGCATTCTTAACACAGCCCTAGCTGAGTGAGAAAGTTCGTCTGCCACATCATGTATAGTATGGCCAACAGAACCAAAATGAAATTCGGCCGTGGACACAAAATAAAAATACAAGAAAGTAGGATAATTGACCTCTTTATTATGCGTTAATTTTATGCACGAGACAGACCAGCTATCAATCACGTACCTGGAAGCACTACAATCTGCTCTGTTCGTTGGATTAAACTTTTTATTGATGATTTGAAATTCTGAAGCGCCGAGTTATAAACAAATGCGGAGTTAAAGCTTCAAGTCCTATGGGATATAACGCCTTGAAGATTGCTAAATACTGTAGTTGTAGACCAATCTGAAGATGGAGACAATAAACTTCTCGTAAACGTCGGTAACTGCCAGTAGAAAGTGCGTTGTATCGCAGCATATGAACGGTTTATTGTTATCTGTAGAATGGAAAGTTCTGCGACAGTGCGGTACGAAGTGGGTTCCTGGAAAAGCTGTGCTTCCGCGAAACGCTTGATAAAAGCTTGGGCACTGTGCAAGCTGACGTAGTGACTGCTGTCAGATTCTTAGTATAAAAATAATAAGCCCCGAAAAAGGTGATGTCTTAAAACAAGTATAGGAGTCAGATAATTCGAATTAATTATGACCGGGGAATCGGTTCGGATAGTCAAACATGCAGCGGAATATTATCATCGAATGGTGTTGTTGATTTCGGAAATGGTTTGTAAATAATAACCAGCAAATACTGAAATAATGATACATACTAAATTTATTTTGACTACAGACATTCCATTATGTACTCTTGTAATGCTTCAACCGGCTTAGTAATTTCGGTAATCATTAACTGTGCCGCTCGGTCTAAGGCATAGGTGTGCGGCCGCTCGCCTGCTGAGACTGTGGGCTCCATTCCCACCGGGGTTGATTGATTGATTTATATTGGGTTCGAGCCCTTACGGTCCCGATGCACCTAGGCCTCATATACAGGCTCTTTGTCCCCCATAATACATCAGCTCAGGACAGCCCTGTCCCTTTAGCAAAACTCCAGACGGCCCCCAGACTTAAAACCTTATTGTCCTCTGGGTCCAAGAAAGGAACCCAGATATACTATCCTTTTCTCTCGATAGTCCCGGCAAGCGAAACCCCCCCCCCCCAGGTTCCCCAACGGGGCCCCAATGGAGAGAGATGCCCGTATCCAGAGCCTTTCTTAATATATCTTCCAGGGTCCCCAGTAAAAGAGCCCTCCCCAGAGGCCCTCCGTACTGAGCCTCTTCAGAGAGAAATGCTCTATTCCTAGAGCCCCCTACATCCATCTCTCAAAGTCCCTGGTAGATGAGCTCCCTTCCAGGTCCCCCAGCGGGGCCCCTATGAAAAGAGATGCCCATCTCCAGAGCCTTTTCTATCTATCCTCCAAGGTCCCTAGCAACGGAGCCCTCACTCAAGGTTCCCTTCACAGAGCTCCCATAGAGAGAGACGCTCCACCTCCAGAGCCCCGTTCAGCCATCTCTCAAAGTCCCCAGTAGACGAGCCCACAGGGGGAATCGATGTTTGTTGGTGTGCTTTGTCAGGTAGAATACATACACACGAGAACATGAACCATGGCCTGCTGTGATTGACATTAAACAATAATTTGACTGTGACCGAGGAGCGTCTTAAACTGAGAGGCGACACGTTCCCTCCCTCCTAACAAAACACTAGTTACTATTCGCTGCTGCAGTTAATGACCCGCTTTACGTCAAATTTATGACCTTCCACACTGAACATATCAACTGGTGGAGTAAATTATTGGAGCAGTGCGTGACTACTAGCAATATTTGTTCGAGAGTTGTGAATAGACGCTACGTAAAAGACAGATGTCATTTAGAATTGTGTTGTAACACACTGAGCCAGTAATACAGCAAACGAAATATTCTCATTTTATGAAGCTTACCGATGCTGTTGGAAGATGTGCAAGACACGGACTGTCGATCACCAGCTGAGGAAGATCAAATGCTGCCAAAATACCGGCTGCATTGAATGACACACTGGGTACAAAAAGAGTTTTTCTTTTTGCGGCACGTAGGGGGTGAATAACTCCACTCATTCTTAGCCTAGGCACTAGATGGAGGTGAGTGGTTAGCTTGACGCCCCGGCTGCTTTAGCCCCGGAAATAGGAGGCTGAGTGGATGTTTTAAAGAAGAAACCAATTTGACTCCCAGAACTGGATTCGAACCCTTGATAGTCCGGTCCTATATGGTTCACCGCGTGACCGTCCTCCCGGCTTCGGTTACCGAAAATGTAGCTCGCGGTTAGTACGGTCCTTGCTAGGAGATAAGGCAGGGGAGTGTTAACCCCTCGATTACGAAGCAATAAAAGTCTCCAACGTGTACCGTACTGGGTACATTTTGTACCAATAGTTTTAATTCATTTTCTTACCTTTCATTTTTCACGTTTGTTCCTAGATACAAAGACCAAAAATTTTCATTCCAATTTTTTATTTCCCATGCAACTATATAGAACGGTATACATATTTTTTTTAAGAACAAGGAATCATCATTTGGAACGGAAATGTGAAATAAATTTATATGTATTATGATTGTTCCTAGCCATCGTTTCATGTTATTATTTTAAAATATCTTGATAGGGTGGTCCTTTCACACCCATTCCGAACACTGGCAATATTTCCGCTCTGTTTTTATGTCCGCGGCTGTTGGACCAACACAAACTAATAAGGGCACAGATTGGTCCAATCGAATTTGGGGGGGTTTACCATATGTTAAAAAAAACCAACGTACTCGCTGCATAATGATAATTTCGTGTCGAAAGGACTTCAAACAGCAAGTACAAAAATTGGTCAAATTTTTACTCTATACCACCAAGAACTTATAAACAGACCAATTCTGTGGACTTCTTTACGCAGTCTGTAATCCGAGGGTTGAGTCTTTTGAGCTACCGAGCCCTTTTCGAATCAAAACACAGACACTTGCTGCCTCTGGAAAAACATTTCCAGCTTTTATTACGGATTTGGTCTAGTCCATACAGACTATACACCGATAAAATTCACATACACAAATTTTGCTGCTGTTTGCTGCTAGTGAAGTGCTCATACGCAGAAAGCACTGTTTAATGCAGGAGCTGTCTATCGCCGTTTTGCTCATATCAGCTGCACGCACGCGCTTCCTGCACAGCTTTTTTCGCTACAGGTACCGCTAATGACTACATTCCAAAGAAGTCCGTCCGATCGCCTAGCCCAGTGGTTCCCAAGCTGTGCTCCGCGGGTCCCAAAGAATCCGCAACCAATTCCAAGTGTATCCGCGGATACATAAAAGTACTGGTTATTGTGAAGTTTATTTTTTAAATAAAGAAAAAATGTTGTGTTAAAAATAATCGTGGAACTTCTTTAACCCTTATCCTCCTAACGTGGAGTATAGGGTGAGCTCTTAATAATGTCAACAGATGGCAGATGGGATTTAACTTGGCGTTTAAAGGGTTAATTGGCGTTGTGTTTACTTCGTATGACTGTCAGAACATCTAATTAAGAAACTTCCTGTGCCCACGAAGCGGGTGAAAGTCAGTTTAATTAAGGTCAAATCATGCAGGGCATTGTTACTTATGCAATTAGTATGTATTTGTGGCTATCTAAAATCAGTTCTGAGATACCAGTTTTTAATATTGGATACCAGTCAGCCGGACAATCCATACTTCCGTGAGCAAGTATGTGAGGATCCGTGGTTATTTTTCGATGGGAGTCCGCGAGCAAACAAGTTTGGGATACAGTGGCCTAGCCAATCAGCAAAAATTGCTATGAAATTACTATTAAAAGGAAATTTGTCTTAACGGTAAGTGAGGTTCAATTGACATTCTACAACAATCGCTAGGGGAGACCCTCAACCAGTGCGTCAGCCTTATTTCCTCACGTACCATATGACAATACAAAGTATGTACGCTTTCCGCTAGGTACGAAAGTATTAAATAACTATGCATACTTCGAGGATATAGATGTTCCGAAAAAAAAAAAAGGACGCAGTGGAAATACTCAAATTTTGCATTGCTGCTTTTGTAGTTTAACGTTTTTTACAGTTAACATTGTGGGCCGGGATAGATCTGTCGGAGTAGCGACTCGCTACGGGCTGGACGGTCCGGGGGATCGAAATCCGGTGGAGGCGAGATTCTCCGCACCCGTTCACACCGGCCCTCGGGGCCCACCCAGCCTCCTGTACAGTGGTACCGGGTCTTTCCCGGGGGTAAAGCGGCCGGGGCATGGCGTTGACCACCCACCCCCATCTAGCGCCGAGGTTAAGGATAGAATAGAGCTACACATCTACTCCACCTCTGGGCCTTCGTGGCCTTTTCTGGGGCGAACTTTACCTGTACCTTTACCTTTTACAGTTAACATTGACTGCATACCACTTTAATTTACTACAACGGCGCTCTTCAAGGTTATTACACAGAGTAGGGGTAATTTCGTACCGACGTTTCGGGACAGCCTATCGGTCCCCTCTTGGAACCTGAAGTGGGACCGATAGGTTGTCCCGGAACGTCGGCAAGAAATTGCCACTGCTCGCTGCATAATAACCCAGAAGACAGCAGTTCTCATATATTTCGTCCATTTGCGATTTTAAGCCCTGCTTTGGAATAACAATATTTTTTCCTGCGCCGAGTAGATCAATGTTGGAAATTCGACGCAGGTCCGAGCACGGCCACGGGCCCGGAAGTTTGCACGTGATGACGCAGCTCGAGAGATCTCCCCATTGTTACAACAGTGTTAGTTGCGATGCCGCGTCTCAGGGCTATTTTTATTCCTTTTTTACTGTGCGTAGAAGCAAGTGATTACGTTCGAACCACTCGGACTCTACAACAGTATATTCAGTTTCATGTGTTGGCAACTGTGCAGCTGTGAGTGTCATGTGATGGCAGCAATGAAACCCGCGAATGTGCTGCATATTGAATGCACTGCGTATTTGCATGTTTGTTTCCGACACATAACTCTCTTAGCTTGGCTGGTTGCTAATGGCTACCGGGGACGCTTGCCGTAAGGGTCAAGCGTCTGGAAAGTGACGTTGACATTTCTGTGTAGCGCGGCGGTTAAGAATCTGTTGTGCTATACCTCCACTTCCCCATATACCTTCGTAGCTTGTGCAGGACAGTTACGGTGAGTTTCGTGTGTGTAATGATTCATTGCGCGAGGGCGAGTCGCTTGCCGGCCGGGGCTGGGGACCTGGCCGGGTAGAGCCACTGGGGTCAGTCCTATTCTAAAGTCGTAACGGTGCTACCATATCTGGTTACCAGTGCGGCAACATTAATGCGCGGACAATTAATGATCAATTAACAAAACATTAAATGAAACAATAAAACAAAAATACAGAGAAAACAAAAAGATCACTGTCTCCAGTAGACGAAACACGCGTGTTCGAAGGTATACGGCGAGGTCCGGAAAGGAAAGACGAAGGATGTAAGGAAGCTTTCTAAACACCGCGAAGAATGAATCGCGAAAGAAAGTCGAAACATATTACACGATTGGTTTATGTTAGGGTGGGTTAATTTAGGTTGGACTACTATGTTTTATGTGGTGTACGATTTGTCTAAACACCGTGAGGAAGGAATCGCGAAAGAAAGTCGAAACATGGTAAACGGTTTCAGTCCAAACACATTTATGAATGCTTAAAGAATTTTTAAATACACTCATTAAACAAGGAAATATTAAGCATGTAAAAATCAGTCAAAATTATTGTTACAGTGAATATTTTAAGTTATCTACATGTGTCCAACATGCTGTTTTTGAGACAATGCTTCTCAAACACTAAAACTGACTTCCCGACTCTAGAACAGAATTAAGGGCACTGCTTGTTGCAAGAAATCAATCATGATGGGAACCATTTTATATGAACTCCTGCAGTAACACAAAACATTTTTTGTTAAAGGATGCTTGTAATTCTCACACCGTCTCCATGCCCTACAGACAAACATGGAAGGATATGTTAGCCAGCATGTGTCTTAGTACCCTCAACAGGGTATCCCCTCCACACCTGTTACCATCTCCCACATGACCCAGGGTACGAATCCAAATAATCCTGAGATACAGATGATGGGTTGGATTTATGGCGGGCTGAAAAGGCAGTATGTATCACATATTGTGGCTGTGTGTCGGTAGCCTTGGATATACAGTATGCAATGTTCATGCACCATATTGTGATTTGGGGCCTGTCTGGCTAGAGCCATATTTTTCTACAGAGCAATTTTCAGATAAAAATTACTGAATGTAATGTGTGTGTTTTGATCTTCTGAACAATTTTAATTTCAAACATTTCTTGTTCTAAGAATATTTCAGCAAGATATTATCATAAATTTCAGTAGGTCCTCACACAAAGTATCTGTTATTATTGTCTGGTTTTAATCAAACTTGGATTTTCCTGACCAATTTCTGAAAAATCCTAAGTACCACATTTCAAAAAAATCAGTCCAGTGGCAGCCAGATGAAGCCAACAGTTAGTTGCTTTTTACAATTTTGTACACATGCTTTAAAAAGTTCAGTTAACAACAGGAACACCACATTAACACAAATTTAAAGTTTCTAAACACAATATAAATTGAAAACAATTAAAATATGATAATTACCTCAGCAGGCAGCAACACAATGTGCAATGCCACAACACGTACATTTTGCCTTCCATGAAACAGCCCCAATTTGTATAACCCAATGCTGGCCATCTTACAGCGACCATCACTGCCAATTAAAACACTTTCCAGGTGGAGGTCCCTGACAATCAAAGAAACATAAAATATGTATATTACTAGAGTAGTTCTGAGTAATGCACTGCAGCTGACATTATCAGGTAGTTACAATCAACTTTGTCACTGTACATTTTTATATACATATTATTATTCATTCTGTACAATTAACAACAAATGCACATACCGGCCAGCACAACAGCATCAACATGCAGACTGTATATACAGCCTACAGACAGATTGGCTGCATGAGAATTGTAGTAACAAAATGATTTTAGTCCATTTTATTATAAATATGACAATTTTAATATTTTAAAGATTTTAAACATTGAGATTTAAACAGCATAAAACATATGTGAAATAATTTTAAATTATATTACCAACAGCTGCATTGACATACTGGTGTAACTTGGCAAGGTACTGACTGTGAGCTGCCTGAGGATGACACAGTAGTGTGGAAACATGTACGAGGAGTGTGATATTTTGTAAAATAATTGTTCATTTGTTGGTCACTGTACAAAATAACAAAAGATGCATGGTACAGCTGTTAAAATAATTAAAATAAACATATATATCACAAAAGTCTGTGACCTGCTAAAGAATGTGATTTATTGCACTAATGAAATCTGTAAGGACATGCAATGTGGACAGCACAAAACAGTAAGCCACTTGCAGCTACACACATTACACAGCAACACTGACAGTACATTTCTGCACTTTCTTTCAACAAATGGCATAAATGAATACAGGATATGCTGTGTTTTCATCCATCCATTGACCCAAATAACTGCACTGTTCAGTCTGTAACCCAGTAATGAATGAAGATGGAATGTTACATTGTTGCAATAGGCAAGCGGTTACCAACGTCTGAAGGGATCATAGTGTCTTCCTACCTCATTATGCAACTGCACACTTCACTGACAGATGTCATTCTCAAACATATGGTAACAGTGGCATAGAGATGGAGATACACTTCCCACGGTAAAAGAAAATGATTTCTTTCACAATAAAATACAGAAACACCCAATGGCCTCAAGGACATTAACAAATTGAGATATAAAACACAGTAATATAATGACAGAAAGCTCATACTTTCATCTTCACACATTATCACTGTGCAGCTGATAATGGTCAGAGGGCAGCAGTTTTAGTGAACTGCTGTAAAGGTAAGTACTGGCTGCAACATGTGAAGAAAGGGTAAATACCGGATACTGATACAGGCTGTGAAGGGCTAACAGTACTTCATATGTGCTATAAATGAACATGAGTATTGACAAAGAACACACAGCAGGACATACTGAAAATTATGACAAAATAAAACTGATCACAAACATTCATCAAGAAACTACATTTGTATTTACCTTATATATTTAGTTTATTTAGTATCCATAACAAGGGACTGTCATGTGTATTTATAAATGAGGGAAAATACTGAGGAACATAAAAAATGTTTCTCTACTACAGTGCAGACTTCAAAACTGTGAACTGTGTCTTCCAAGTTGTCTCTTTCACTATGGTTTCCCCACTAAAACCCAGTGTGCATTTCCCTTCTAACCCACACATCCCAAATTTCCTGCACATTCCATTCTTTGTGATTTGATCATCCGAATCATTGGTCAGTATAAATCAAGAAGCAACATATTATACAACTCCTCCTACATACAGCCAAACAACAACTACCCTAATGTGTCACCCAGTTTGTGGACGACGGAATGAATACGTTCATATTGCTTGTTGAAGAAGGTCCCGCTCTTTACTTACTACCATCTTAATCCACTGCGCTCTGATATAGATCTACTGCCGGTCTGGACGACTAAGGAAAATCTTGTCCCCACCGTAATTCGATCCAAGGACTGTCGAAACTGTAGCGATTCACTATAATGACTACGCTACCCTGGCCAACAAACACTCTGTAATGAGGATTTAAAAGTAAAATTCGACTGGAACTGAAGAACTGACGTAGCATTTTAACTAATATGGGTATAAATATATTTCATAGATATGCTTATTGAATTCATTAGATTCATATTGCACTTTGATGTAACGACAATATTATTTAAAGTGTATTCCTATAATTTGCACACTAAAAGAGATTTTTAAATTCTGATTTTATTACTCACTGCCATCTGCCGGCAGGAATGGCGATCGTAAACTTCACGGCACACTGCAGCTAAAATCATGGATGAGTTACGATTTACTAGGAAAAGGTATGTAGTCAAACACAACTTAATCACTGAGGTGTATTTAATGACTGTGATAGAAACAACTACATGTTTCGGCCTGTATTGGCCATCATCAGGTTGTCTAGGGAACTTAAAGGCTAGCTATATGCATGCGCGCGCGCGTGGTTTAGAGATCTCTACATACGCCTAGTTTAACAAACTGAATCAAAACAAGGGTCAGATAAAACACTATGAAACATAACAGATACAGGTAGTAGTTTCCGAGCTAGGCATTGTTTGTTGAAGTAAATGCATGCATTGCAGCTATATAGCTTCCTATTAAAGACTTCCTAGAGTTACGATTTGTAAGTCAAAGATAATAAGTGGCAACGCGTCTACTTATGTTGGCTTTCACTGACACGAGTCACTGGGTTCATTGATAAGTAGCGCCTTTACCGGTACGCCCGAGTACTATCGTATTAAACTCGATAACACAATCGATTTATGTTCGTGTAATTCTACAGAAAAAATATTTCTTCCAGTCTTTAACGCAACTTCAATTCCCTGCACACTGCACAATTTATAACAAGTACAGAAATTTATATTACAATAATTTTCCACTCCTCAGGCAATTCCTCCTTATTCCAAACAGAAATAATAAGTTTATGGATCTGATAGCAAATTGTTCTACCCCCTGCCTTAATCAGTTCTGATGGGATTTGATCAATGCCTGATGATTTGTGACTTTTAACTCTTCAATAGTCAACTCAACCTCAGACACTTGGCTCAGGCACAAGTGGTTCTGCTGCGTGTATTTCTGTCTGAATATCATTATTAAACATTCAATAGCTGGGAGAAATGTTTCCTCCACCCACCCAAAATACTATGGGAGGCTGCAACCAAATTGCCCTTCTCATCCTTTACTATATTAGTTCTAGGCTGGTAATCTTTCTTAAAGTCATTGATGCCCCTATACGAGTACAAGTCCCTAATATTTTTGCTCTTACTGTTAGTTTCAAGTTCTTCAATTTCAGCTGTCAGATATTACTCCTGTTTGTTCCTGAAATGTACTCTTAGCTTCACATCTTACATTGTTTAGGTTATTTACATTGCTTGGTTTGTATCCTGTACCCACTTCATTTTGGCCTGCTCCCTTTGATCTAAAAACCCTAAACATTCTTCATCAAACCATGCTTTATGTCACTTCAGTTCGTGCAAACCGAGACTGTCTTCAGTTGAGGTCTTGATATCATCTTTAATGCTCTCCCAAGCCTTATTTATGTCCTCTCCATCAGTTTAGCTCACCAAAGCCCCAAACTTGTTTGTAATCTCAATCTGATACCGTTTCCTAACCTTCAGCTCATTTAGCTTTCTGAGATTCAATCTTTCCTAGTCAAACTTCTGTGCTGCTTGTTTACTCACTGCCAATCTTTCCCTAACTTCTGCAACCACCAGACAGTGACCAGTATCACAGTCAGCTCCACTGAAACTTTGTACATCTTGTATGCTCAAATACCATCTCCTGTCTATCAATATGTGATCAATCTGGTTGTGAGTCTTCCCATCAAGAGAGGTTCAGGTGTACTGATGAATGTTTTGGAGTGGGTACATTGTGCTGTTAACAACCAGATTTTGTGATGTGGCAAAGTTCATTTCTATTGTACTGGGAAGAGTGAATTTGACAGTTCTTTCAGCAAGCCATCAGTTACATTGTGTTTGTCTTCTAGTGCCATTTGTTAGGTAAGTGCTTCAGTTCTGTCAGTACATACTTATTAAATCATAATTGAATTTGTGTAGATGGTAATACCAACTAATCTTAATCATTGCTCGTTACTCTTACTGTGTACTTAATGCCTTTTGGCTCAGATGTTTTCTTGCAGTTCTGTTTGCAGATAATCACAATATCTGTTTATAGACCTTATTTCAACTGTACTGTAAAAAGCTGACAAAATTAGTACTTCTGTATTTCTTTTCCCTCAGTCCTTTCAGCGTTACAGCTTGTTTTGTGTTTCAGCAAATAAACATATGTCTAAACTTGTAATGCTTGTCATTATTTGCTTCATGTTAAAGTTGCTGGTTCTCTTGTTACGTATGGAAATGTTGGTACCTGTGCTGCAGCTGGTATTAGTTTCAGACCTTTGCCTCCTCCACAACAAATTGTGCACACATTCAGTTCAGTCATGTTATCAAGTGTTGCTTAGGGACTGTAATGCATAATAGTGCATGAGTGAAAGGGTAATGTGTGTGGAAACCATGGCTGAAGATTGAATTATCAAATTTTCCTGTTTAAATTTTAGTGGTTTTTGTACCAGTATGTGATTAAAATGGTACTGTTTTTAGGGAAGACATTTCATATTTATTTTGATGTCTTGTGACATACTACAATAACATGTTATCATTTGATCATGTGACAAATTTTTACATATTTTAAACTCCTTTGGATTTGTGGTTTCTGTGCCACATCTTACATTTGTGCCTAAATGGAAACCACAACTTGCTGAGAGGTGTTGCCACCCAACAGAGAGTCTGCTGTGGAATGAGCATTTGAAACTTAAAAAACTGGGTCTATAGACTAAAGCATAGTGGTTATTATCTGCACCATCACCTTTCATGATTCTTCCACATGGGTTGTTCATCTTATGATAAAACCTTCTCAATTGTCCTTTCCTTCCATGGAAACTTTAATTGTATTTGCTGCCAGTCACTGCTGTCCCCCACATCCCCGGTTCTTACCCAGTCACCATTCATGAACAGTTTCATCTCATTCCACACTATATAAATGTTGCAATGTGGCCAATGATCCATGTTAGATAACGTATTGTGAAGTATAAAAATTTTTGTGATGATTTTATTTGGTCACACACAGTTTGAAGAGGTGGCATTGGGTGTGGGATTGTGGGCAGGCTTGTAAAATTTCGAAAAGCAATTTGGGTTTGTAATATCTGTCCCCATGGAACAACTTGGCTTCCATTGGACAGATTTTCATAAGGTACGATGTTTGTGGATTTTTTGAAAATCAGTCAAGAAAATTCAAGTTTCATTAAAACCTGACAATAAAGGGTACTTTACATGAAAACCGGAGTGCGGTTGTGATAATGGAGTGCTGAATGGTGTTTAGAATTAGAAATTTTTTTTACAGATGGTGTAGAGAAATTCAAAATACACATTTTATGTTCAATAACTTTATAGAAAAATCGCACCATTTATGAGAAAATGTGGAAAAATATTCTACAGTCAGACAGGTCACAGGTGACATAATATGGCACATGCACTTTACATGCTGGATAACTATGGCAAGAATACAGACACACACAGACTGTGTAATGTGTACTGCTTGTGCATGGCAACACGTTACATGTTTGTGTCACAACATTATGTTACATGTACGTTGCTGTCTTGGTCTGTTGGTCACTGATTGTCAGGACAACAGCAGGTAATTCAAAAATCAAATTGCAAGCAGTTGCACCATGTCCTGTGGGGACCGCTATTGTGTTGTGGCCATGAAAGTATGCAAAATGTGTTTAACATCAGACTGAAGTGATAGCAGTGGAAATTTGTGCACACATGACATTCTGTTGGAATACTGCAGGCACACACAGCAGAACCACTTGTGCCTGAGCCAAGTGTCTGAGGTTCAGTTGGCTACTGAAGAGTTAAAAGTCACAAATCATCAGGCATTGATCAAATCCCATCAGAACTGATTAAGGCACGGGGTAGAACAATTTGCTATCAGATCCATAATCTTATTATTTCTGTTTGGAATAAGGAGGAATTGCATGAGGAGTGGAAGTAGTCGATCATCGTACCTATCTATAGGAAGGGCGATAAAACAGATTGCAGTAATTATAGCGGCATATCACTTTTGCATACTACATACAAAATTTTGTCCAACATCCAGCTGTCAAGGTTAACAGAAAAACGGGAATAAAATAAAGCAGTGCATCAGCTTTTCATAGACTTCAAGAAGGCTTATGATTAAGATAAGATGGAGGTCTTGTATATTACTGCATTCATCTGGACAACCCCATGAATCTAGAACTGCAATTAAAAATGTGTTTGAATGAAATGTACGGCAGAGTGCGGGTAGGCAAGAAAATGCTGATAAATCTAAGTACATGCTCATGTCTCAATATCAGAATGCAGGATGAAGTCACAGTACAAAGACTGACATAGTTGCTTTGGAAGAGTTCAAATATTTGGGAACAACCTTAACAAATCAAAATTGTATTCAGGAAGAAATTAAAAGCAGACAGAAGTCAGGGCAGGTGCAGAATATTTTGTCTTCCAGTTTGCTATTCAAAAATTTAAAGATTAAGATATACAAAATAATGAAATCAAATACAAAATAATATTTTTGCCTCATGTGATGTACGGGCATGAAACTTGGTTGCTCACATTGAGGGAGGAACGTAGGCTGAGGATGTTTGAGAATAGCGTGCTGAGGAGAATATTTGAGCCTAAGAGAGAGAAGAGGTAACAGGGGAGTGGAGAAAACTACAAAATGAGGAGCTTAATGATCTGCACTGGTCATAAAATAATTTTCAGATCATAAACTTGAGAAGAATGAAATGAGCTGGGCATGTAGCATGTATGGGGGAGAGGACAGGAGAGGAGAGGTGTGTACAGGGTTTTGGTGGGGAGGCATGAGGGAAGGAGACCACTGGGGAGACCCAGACGTAGATGGGAGGATATTAAAATGGTTCTTCAGGAAGTAGGATGGGGGTATGGACTGGATCAAGCTGGCTCAGGATAGTGACAGGTGGCATGCACTTGTGAACATGTTGATGAACCTTTGGGTTCCATACAATGCGAGGAATTTCTTGACTAACTGAAAACCTGTTAGCTTCTCAAGAATGACTCTGTTCCATGCAGTAACTCTTTACGAACAGCAAGATCTGACAAACACAACACAAAACAAGGTAATTTCAGCTGCCAAGCTGCAAGTTATAGAAGGTCCTGTAGCTCTTGTATACTGAGGTATGGGGTGACCCAACAAGAGTGCAAGATTTAATTTTGTAATAAAACGCCCTATTTATTCAAAATAATAACGCATTGTTCCTTAGTGTAGCATTCCATGACTACTAATCGCAAAAACGAAAAATGACAGATGCTAAATTTTCAGTGTCGCCAACCTAACATAACGACAATAGCGTGCACTTTAAATTTTGCGCTCTTGTTGGGACACTCTATAGTTGGTGTGCTTAGGAGAATAAAATAAGCAGCTTACATGTACATTTGATTCTGTGTTTAATATGGGATAAAAATTTGAACAGCGACCTAAAAAAGTAATTTTATGCACCAGCATTATGTCTGATTGGGAAACACAAAACAGCAACAACTGTAAAAGTCTGATATACATACAACCAGCTTCACATTTCTTCAGTCCAAGGCTTTCACTTTTACCAATTCCTCCTTTATCTAGCCTGCAACTGCAGCATGTCAGTTCATGAAAACAGCACAGCAACAGACACTGGAAGGCAATACATTATAAAAACTGTGCTTCTCTTAGGCCCAAAGGCAGGTTGCTACAGTGACAGTAACAGGCTGCTACAGTGACAGTAACAGGTTGCTAGTGACAGTAACAGGTTGCTACAGTGAGAGTAACAGGTTGCTACAGTGACAGTAACAGGCTGCTAGTGACAGTAACAGATTGCTACAGTGACAGTAACAGGCTGCTACAGTGACAGTAACAGGTTGCTACAGTGACAGTAACAATCCTTTCAAACAAACAAAAAAAATGTCTTTATGCCTTTGCAACTGTACAAGTTATACAGCATCGCATAAAGTAATGTTTTAAATGACAATTGATAGGGATGAGGAAGGAAGAGGTCAGGGCCCATTCATTTACACACACAAAAAGTCAAGGGTCTAAACTAAACACTTATAAAACACTTCCTTATGCTCCAACATATTTGGAAATGCTTTCTACTGCAGAGAACTACAACATGGCCAACAGACGGTATTTGAAATACAATCTGAGATTTCACTTCTGTTTCTGCTTTTGAAAAAACCTTCCTCTCCCTCCAATAAACCACCCACTACTCACTCTTTCCTACTGGCCATCAGTTTCAGTTACAGTGACAACACAATTATAGCAACTCAGTACCTGATATGTAAGACAGTACAGTACTATGTCAAACAGGGTCATACACAGTAAGGAAACACATTATTTTTAATGCGACAATGTTCTGTGATGAAGAGGAAACAAACACATTTGAAGTTCTTAATGAATGAAGTGAAAGAAAGTCACAAAAATAACACATCAGTATGTACCATGATAATGTTTCTACAGTCTCATAAATGTAACATTTAGTTGTCCCTGTGCACATCGTGACGGCATATGGGAGAGAGGAGGTACAACTGCACACATTACTAACCGTGTACTGTCACACAGTGTGCTGTCACACAGACAGGAGGTGCAACTACACACATTACTAAGCCTGTACTGTTGCACACTGTGCCATCAGAAAGAGAGGAGGTACAACTGCACACATTACTAACCCTGTATTGCTGCACACTGTGCTGTCAGACAGAGAGGAGGTACAACTGCACACATTACTAAGCCTGTACTGTTGCACACTGTGCCATCAGACAGAGAGGAGGTACAACTGCACACATTACTAACCGTGTAATGTTGCACAGTGTGCTGTCAGACAGAGAGAAGGTATAACTGCACACATTACTAAACCTGTACTGTTGCACACTGTGCTGTCAGAGAGGAGGTACAACTGCACACATTACTAACCGTGTACTGT
>Ga0131853_10010108_pt1 | contig 17268 bp, 12 predicted proteins | sample TergutLab28metaG_FD_92764 | JGI IMG/M metagenome (GOLD analysis project Ga0131853, IMG submission 92764) | Labiotermes labralis P1 segment gut microbial communities from Petit-Saut dam, French Guiana - Lab288 P1 (version 2) (version 2) | ecosystem: Host-associated > Arthropoda: Insects >... | reverse complement strand
TTTTTTTTTTTTTTTTTTTTTTTTTTTTTTTTTTTTTTTTTTTTTTTTTTTTTTAATTTTTTTTTTTATTTTTTTTTTTTTTTTTTATTTTAAAAAATTTTTTACCTCCCCCCACCCCCTCCCAAAAAAAAAAAAAAAAAAAGGTCATACCTTAAATGCAAATGAAAGTTTTCAAAGTACATACTTCTTAAAATATTTACACTTGTTATAGCCTGAAGATATTTAGACCTTAAAATTTTTATATGAATATCCAGTTTTATACCTTAAGTCAGATGTAAACCCAAAAATTTTGTTTCATATTCATACTTAATATATATACCTTTAAATATGACTTAATGTTTTAAAAAACTTTTGTTCTGCCAAGTGTAAAATGGCATTGCTATAGTTTTCTCAGTATTTATCACTAACCCATTTACATGAAACCAAATCAGTAACTTCTGCTTAACTCCGTTTATTTTTTTATTTAGAAAGTCTTCATTTGCAGCCTTTATTTGGATATTTGTATCACTGGCAAACTAGACACTCTTTGCTTGTTGTATATTAACTGAAAGATCATTTTTGTATAATAAAAATAAGATCAGGCCATGAACAGACCCTAAAGGTATTTCCTTTAAATCCGCAATATATCTTCCTGATATTTGCTTAGAAGTTTCACATAATTTATTTCCACGCACTTCTTCCAATTTTTTATGATTTACACCACAGATTTGCTACAACTAATCCCACAAACATCTAAATTCGAAAGCAAGATTTTGTGGTTTAATACACCATATGCTGTTGATAAATCAAAGAAAACTCTATTCAGGTTTATCTTTTCATCTACGGCCCCTTGAATATTTTCAACGAAATCATGAATCACTGTTGCAGTTTATTTTTTCCTCTCTGAATCCATTTTGAGCTTCTGTTAGACTATTTTTTGTTACGTAAAGCAAATAATATAGTGTACATTAACTTTTCTGAATATTGTGAAGATTGACAGCAAAGTCTATAATTTTTTTATATTTTCTGTATCCCCTTCTTTATGTAGGGGTTCTACTATCCAAAGTCTTCTTGTCAGGAAAAATGCTTGATTCAAAAGAACCACTACATAATTATGTCAGTTACAGTTTTCTTTACAAATTTCATACATTTCTTTACAAGGGAATCTGGTACTTCACTGACACCTGTCGAGAGTCTCACTTTAATATTCTTCTATCACCTTTTGTACTTCTGAAATATTTTCTGCACACTAGCGCTATTTTTTTAACAACGTCGAATACGCTACTCGTAACTCAGAAATTGCGCTACCTCTGTTTTGAAGAAAACACTCACGATGGCACAGATTACTACTTATGGTTTGTGCCCAGTGTTACCAATCTTGAAATAATAATATCTTCCACTGTACGCCTACGTAAATGTGAATTATCCCAGCTTAATTTTTTTGTGTGTGAATGTGACATATGGTGTAATTCGAACGTTTGTGAGTAACCCAAAATAATAACTGGCTGTGTTTTTCCATGCAGTACTTGTTCCGTAACGTAAAAGTCATTGTAATATCGTAGCAACAGACTAGCTTATGAAATGAATACCATCTTTTTGACAATATGGACATTGTTCAGTTTTCTCATTATTGTCAAAGAGTGAACCGTTGTCTATTAGATAGTTAAAATGTAGCAAAGAGACAAAATGCACGACACAGAAAATGTCTTTATGCGACGAAAGTAGTTTCTTCTTGGAAAGGGCTATTGGAGCTTTGTTCTGACCTGTAATCCTACCTTCTGTTGCTCTCACCAGCTGTGCTTGTGCATGTAATTCTTATTCCATCCAGGTCCTACCTAATCAAGAGACCTTTCAGGAGTCAGAAGTGTATGTTCATGTTCACCACAAGGAGCTGCTCACTTCAGGTATGAAAATGTAACATGGTGATAATATTAATGTCATACATCATTACCTAATGTTTATAGACTAGGTATCTTGGAATCCAAAAGCAGTTTTGTTGAATAAAATCTTGAGATAACAATGCTGCACACATGATCCAAGTAACATCTGCGTACGTACATAATACAGTCTCCCAAGCAAATCTGCTTCTATTCATAGATATCAAGTGATTAAGACACATTTGCAGGTCTTGGCATTTGGAACAAGTATAATTCTTAATGCTCCATTTGCTGAACCACAGCAAATAACCTCCTTTACATATTGAAAAGAAGATGTATGGGTCTTGGAGGCATTCAACTTTAGTTGATCACACCTAAATCTGACTAATAAAATGACAGCTTATGTAAACAAACATTGTCATGGCAGAACACAAAACAGCAACACTGTTTTATCATAAGTCATTATTTGACATCAGCCTAGACCAGCTACAAACAAGGCTGTTAAGTGGCCTCAGACCCATTCTGTAGGCTGTATTGAAGAGATATATCCCATTGCCACTGCCAGGTATCAAACCTTGGCCATCCTGGTCAGAACTTACCACTTTCCTGATCCAGCTATGAGAGCAGGAAATTTTCAGAAAAACTGTTACTGTGTTTTAAAATGTCATATTTATATTGGCGAACAGTGACAAGGCTGTGGATGGGGTGCACTGGGGTTCAATTCCTGGAAGAGGGGCCCACCCAGACTCCCACTCAGTGAATAACTAATGTCTTTACCTGCAGTAAAGTCACTTGGTCTTGAAGCAGACCACACACCTCCTTCTAGTGCCAAGGTTAAGTATATGAGTGGAGCCATACCTCTGCACCCCCCTGCCATATGACATGCAAGGGGACTTTTATTTAACATATATGTATTAATCCCATTCTCCTGATGTGCCAATTGAAGAAAAAATTGGAAAATAAAAGTGTTGCTCTAGGGGATAAAACATCAGGTAAAATAATAATACTTTTTAATTCAGAAAATACTGTACTGAGCCAACACACAATTCTTGCCTTTTCTCCAACCAAAATGTCAACAGAGAGGAATAGAATCTCAGAGTAGCCTATCTGTGGATCAAGATTTAAACTTCGGGTGTCCTGAATACAAACAGGAGTACTACTGCAACATCATAATGTTCAGTACATAGTAAATATCTATTTGGCAGGAGTATTACTGTGACGAGCTGTACACAGGAGATAGAAATTGAAACTCGCCTTCTTTAAACCTTTAAACGCCAAATTAAATCCCATCTGCCATTTGCTGACATTATTAGGAGCTCACCACATTCTCCATGTTAGCAGAATAAGGGTTAAGTCCAAATGCATGAACCAGAATAGACTTTATCCAGATTTCTGGAAGTAAGAAGTAATACGTGTTATGAGGACCTAAGTTTTGGATGCTAGTTAGATTGTGATACAGTTCTCTGTTTCATGGTACATGACAGCAAAGAACGTGTCATAAGGTGAAGAGATGCCACTCCCAAACATCTTGAAGAGAGCTTCCAGTTATATCCTGGGTGTGCAGACAGGAACACCTTCACCACCACCTTTTGTTGATGGTGAAACAATTTTCTGTGAGTCCAGATTTATAATGAATGATAGTTATATGCACATTTTAAATCCTGAGAACTATGTTACGAAGAACATGTGTTGAATCTTCAGTGACAGGAACATAAGCTGATATTAAGTTTACAGTAATGTAAGAGAATGTTAAATGTTCTTGCTTGTTTAAATACATACTTACTCTAAAAAAAGTTGGCATCCTGTGTGAAAGATTTCCATTTTTTCTCTATTATATACCTTTTGTCTTCATCACTTTAACTTACAGCACTTGTAAATGATAAATGTTCATAGAAGGTCTAATATTGCAGCCTGCCCATCAGTTCTTGGTTATTATGAATGCATACTGTTCAGTTTGGACTCTGGAGAGTGTTGGTTTGAGTTGTAATCAGCAGTTATAATTCTGAAATGTTATAACACTATTCTGTGGCAGTCAAGAAACAAAAAGAGAACCAAAATCTGAATACCCAAAAAACAGAGGACTTGTGCTTCAGCAGTTCTTAATGACTTCCTGGGCTTTACTGTAAAGTCAAGAGTAGTTTGCTCAGTACATTTATTTCCTTATTTGTTTATATGTAACAAAATTAGCAGTAACTGTGACTTTATAATCTCAGATGGCATCTTACTGCATCATTCATGTATTGTGTTGTCACAGGTAAGAACAATGTGTGTGTACACCCACCAACACCCCTGCGCCAGGCATGTGACATTGTGCACCATCCTGGCTACCTCACCATTACATGTCAACAACAGCAGCAACAAAATGGCAATACACGACCCACACTGCAGCTGAGCTGGATACCCAACACCACACTGCGACGCAACCCATGGCAAATTGAGAAACCCTGCCCACAGCTTAAACATCCTACTCAGTACATGTAAATGTCCAAATTAAACAGCATGTATAGATCAAAATGGTTATTTTTGTCACACAGATTGTCTCCCTATATCCTGTTACAGTTACGTCTTGAGAAATAGTTGGATGAATAGTAATTAATACTACCATGAAAATAGTGTTTAGTTTGCACATTCCATCACAGCCATAGTGATAGATGGACAGTAACTGTACATCTACCTGACCAATACTGTCACATCCACAAAATATTGACCGTTCCTGCTATATCACCCTGTATAATTATTTTTATGGCTGTAACTGATGAAATCACTATAGTTTGGAATGTTAAATTTATGTGCCAGTATTTTTATAAACATTTAAATTGGCAGTATGACACATTAAGAGCTGCAGGTTCTAAATGCTTTGAATGTTTAAAGTGCACCACGCCAATGGCTAGTGCACTTAGTACCTATTGTCCTAAGAGTTTCTATGAGTATCTGTTTAATTTAGTAAGGGAAATCTTGTTGGTGTTTACTGTGTAATGTAGTCTGTTATACATCCATTTTGATACAGAACAGAGGAACAGGCAGTCATGCCAGCTGCAGCCACACCACCTCGCCAAGAGAATACTTACTGTGAAGAGATGCGCCTTGCACCCGACTATCAGCGTCGGAATTCAGCCGACAGCAGTGGCAGTAGTTGTAGTAACATGACAACACAGCCAGCTCATGAGACTAAACCAAGTCTCACCCCTGAACAAATATCTCAGTCTGAACACTGTACATACACTGTTACAAGTTCAGGCAAATCTAGATGCCACTTCTCAGAACAAAGGTCACACATAACATCAGAATTTGCCCCAAACTGCCACTGTCAATCACTTTGCAATGGGCAACTAAGAACGCCAAGACCACGATCACTAGAGTGCAAGAGGAGACCAAACAATCAAGATGATGGCTTCCTTGAGATGCCAGAAAAAGACAGTGATCAGACAAACAGTATGGCTGTCAGTCCTATCATAAGTGTCGAAGAGAACCAGGATGACGAGACAGTAACCATCCACAGCATGATTCAAATAAGTCGTTCTCCATCCCTAACATCTAGTTGCAGTTTGTCTCTTCCACCAAATATTACAGGCCCAGGCGGAGGTAAGCAAGCAATATAAACAATTCTTGCAGGACCAAGTCCAAAATCTTGCTTTAACCCCTTGTATGGGAAAATCAAATGAGACTCATGACAGTCATTGTGGTCTATACTTAGCACTAACATGCTTCAGGTATGCTGTTCTCTTTTTTACACTTTACATGATATAGATGTAACTATCTTCCAGTAGATGTTTACAGTCAATATATATTCTTTGTTTTTTGTGCCTTCGTTTGTAAGAAAATGGACAGTTTAAATGGGCCAGTTTTCCTTTCCTTTCCTTTCGAAGGAAAGAAAGTAGGTTTATGAGATCATATGCTCTCTCTCTCTCTCTCTCTCTCTCTCTGAATGTGCAGGGGTGTGTAGAGCCAACTTAGAAGATTTTTTTATCCCTTGGCACTTATCACCACCATACAGAAAATTTCAGTTTTATAGGAACACCACAGATCTCCATTCAGATCATTGTTAGCACATAATAATGTAAGTTGTGAATGTTTGGGTTATGATACCATCTGCTGTCATAGATGGTTACCATTGTTTTGAGGAATCTACTGTCTTCACCTTCATCCTCATTTTCACTTCAACCCTGAAGATGGAGGCAGAGGATTTCTCCAGAAACCATCACCAAATACAAAATTACACCACCAGGATCACAGTCTTACTTTTTAGTGCCACAAAAACCAAAAATCTTATATAACACTTTACATTTCTCTGTTACTAATTATATTACAATTTCAGTCCTGCATACAACATCTTAATATCTTTGTTTGGACCCAGCATCACAGTCAGTATAGTGACTATGCTATGGGCTGGATGATCCAGGGTTTGAATTCTAACAAGAGTAAGAGATTTTTCTCTTCTCCAGATCATCCATACTGGGTGCAGGTCCCACCCAGCTGCCCAGTAATGGGTACCATGGTTTTTCCTTGGGGGTAAAGTGGCCGGGGCGGGATTTCAACCACTCACCTCCATGTAGAAGCAAGGTTAAGAATGAGTAGAGCTGTGCCTCCACTCCACCCACATGCCTTCATGGCACAGGCAGGGACAACTTTACCTTTCAGTGCCCTTCTTGAACAGTTAAGAAATTATAAACACAAAGAAGGTACTAAAAGATTCACAAAAAGCAAAGTTGGCATAATATGGCTCAGTCATACTTAACATACATGAAGTAACAACATCCTTGTTCCTACATCCAGATGAGATCCCACCTTGGATGAGTTCACCAGAGTTGCTGGCGCTACAGCACAATTTAACTTTTCCGGAGAGTGCAACAGCATCTCCTGTTGTCCGTCGCATGCGTCGATGCCGGCAGTTCTCCGTGGATCTCAGTAAGAAAACCTTAAGTTGTCTGCCTTCTTTACTTTTTGCAGTAAGGTAACTTACATTTGCTGTCTTCTCATTTTCTTAAATGCTTACTGCTTTTGTAATTTATATTTTGTTCATAAAATGCTTCCAAACAAGAGAACCTGGAATTTTTATTTTCAAATACAGATTGAGGATACATATGTTCACAACTTTTTTGCTTAAAGGTACAGGAAATTGGAAACAAAATAACACCTTCAGTTACAAATTTTCGGCTAGTGACAATTACTGTCTTGCTTTGTAGAATATGAAACTACCACATCCAGAACGACAGTGTTTGTGGTGTAACAGTTCTTAAATCAGGTGATTTGAGCACAGAATTGACATGAGTTTTGTTCTGAATTTCATCAGCCTTGGTCTGTTATGTAGGATATTCTTCATATGGCAGTAAGTGTTGCATTAGAGCAGTAATGTCCAAGGAAGTCCTAATTGGTCCACATGAGATATGTCACCGTCAATCAGTGAAGAGAGGCCTCAGTCACATGCCATATTGGTCCTGTGTTTAGTTTCAAATTATTAATAGTCCCAAAGCATCACCATTATCATGAAGGTAACCCTAACAAAAGCAAACTTTGGAAGCTGATCCCAAGTGTACAGTCTTGACAATGAAAACTCGATTTGCCCAGGATGTTGAACTTAGCGTTAATAAAGAAACTAGCCTAGTTAAATGCTTATTTTAATGTGTGCCATCTTCCAGGCATTAATCAGATCCTAATTATATAAATAACTAATAAAAACACTTCAATTTATGATGCATTTTATTCAGTATGTACTTACCAACATTTCGGCCGGTATTCCGACCGTCAACCATCAACACATCACCTACACCCCAGATTAAAACCACATTACTGCATCAGTCATCACTCCACACACACACACCAAACAATTTTAACTCCCAAGATTTTAATAACTATCCACTTTTAACCTGCAGTTACATTACCCACATAATTTTAACTGAAATTATCATTTTAATTGTTATGGAGTGTGACACAGTTAACCACACTTGTGCGTTTTGTATTATTGTAATAATAACATCACCCTGAAGATGGCCGGAATACCGGCCAACACATGTTGGTGAAAACATTGTGAACAAAACGCATCATAAATATTGCACGGCATTTGTCGGTTATTGATATATTTAGTTAATACTGTTTTATGACAGCTGATCAATATACTTACAGGTCAGATGAGATCACTACGGTTGTTCTTCAATGACAGTGCATGTACGTGTGGACAACTTGTGGTGGCATCCAGGGAAAGTCAGTATAAGATCCTGCACTTCCATCATGGAGGACTGGATCGGTTGGCCACAGTACTCCAGGAATGGAACTTTTTGCTCCACAGCCAACAGCCTAGTGCAGCCGACCAGGCCCTGCTTCCATATCGTCACTTCATGGTCTGCAGGTGTGCACATCACACATTAAGGAAACAGTGGCAAGGAGATTACTGGCCAGATGAATGGAAACATACCTTCCTTCTATACAGTGCAAATAGGAGAATACAGTTTTGTTCTTGATTTAGATTTACAATAAATGAATATATAAACGAAATATCATATGGCTAGTAACACGTTGAACAGTGGATTTGAAATCTTGCACCTGCATACCTTTACAGACACTGAATTTAAATTGTCATCAAGAAAAAAGGTACTCAGAGAATGCAGCAGAGTTCGTTCAGAAGTGCATTTTTAATTTCTCTGGTTTTCTACTGTATGAATCCATAAGAAGGGCAAGAATTTCTGTGTTTGAACTATTACCAAATCTGAACCCAAAACTTTATCCATTTTAAATAAATGTTAAAAATTCTAACCTACACAAAACTTCTTAACTAGATTTAAAAAACAGGCAGATAAAAATGAACCAATGTATGTGAATATCCGTAACCCCAGTTGCTGTAACTCTGTTTCCCTCATATGCCTTTGCAGCTGGGAAAACCAAGTTGATGCTAAATATGTTGGTCACATGTGGTATATATCTTTATGTTGCTTTCTCTTTCTTGACTTCAAACAAAGCACTTCATCTGATATGTGCAGCACACATGTATCATACAGGTAATAACTCTTTCCTTATTCTTGATCACTTCTTCTGGTGGTGGTGGTGGTGATTGCTCATGGTGATAAAGACCAGAAGTGAGCCAGGACGAGTTGCATCCAGAGGAAGGTTTGATAGCTCCTGTGGGACTAGAAGAGTGGCAGAATCTCCTTAACATGGATGGGCAACTAGAGGATGATCTCGCACTCAGAAAGGTGCTGCTTATCTTAGAGCCACAGTATTAAATTTTGACTGTGTGTTAATAATGATGTGGGCTCCTATAAGCACGCAATGAACAGTAATTAAAGGTGGAAAATTTATTCGCTAGCTGAACAACTTAAAGCTACAATAAAACTTTCTTCGGCTAGCAGCCACATCAGGTGGTTGAATAACAAGTAGAGTAACATTTTGAGAACCATCTCTGTTTGTGTCATAATGAGAACAGTTTGTTTGTTGATTTATCAAACATCTTAACATTCTGCTCTTGCACAGCTATTCAGTGTTGTTAGACACTTATTGAAAGGGCATAAGACTGAGAATTAACCAATTTACTGAATGAGTAAGCAATCAGTATTCATTCTTCGTGCTTCACTGCTGTTAACGCACGCTACAATACAAATCGCATAATTTATGTGCAGGCCTTAACATATATTTCAGAGTTGTATTTTAATAAATTAGTACATGAAACAATAAGACTAGCCTGTCTTCAAAACAGTCTAAATGCAATCAAGACCTTTCACTGTTCACATGGGAGGATGGGTAAGCATATGTTAGGAACCAATTGAAATTGTTCATTGTGCAAGTCTGGAAGTGTAGACCATGTGTATTGTTCCTTGTCATTAATTATCTCCAAAAACTGTGTGCTGGAAATAAAATGTGCATGCCACTCTTCACTACAGTTTTTTTTTTATAATTTTTTGCACCATTGAATATTTAGCAAGTTATGTATTTGTTGGTGCTGCAGGGCATTTTCTTTGGAGGACTGGAGCCAAGTATGAGGCATATAGTGTGGCCCTTTCTCCTACACTGCTTTACCTTCCAGTCAACATATGAAGAACGTGAGCAGATCCTTGAAATTCGTCATCAGGAGTATCATGAAATCACGTGAGTGCACAGTGATATTCAGAATAAAAATCAACCCAGTAATTCTCAAATTAACAAAACGAAATACCTTTTTCTGGTTGTTATAAATTCTTATAATAAAATCAACTAGATGCACTGATTTCTCAAATTTATTTTTGGAATAAAACTCTACATGTTTCGGACAGTTTCTCTGTCCATCGTCAGGAGCTTTTCACTGTACACACAGAAGTGGTAAATGTCATACAGGTTTGCTGACAGCTTGCGAGCAGGATCAGGATGTTCCATCCTGATCCTGCTCGCAAGCAGTCAGCAAACCTGTATGACATATATCACTTCTATGTGTACAGTGAAAAACTCCTGATGATGGATACAGGAACTGTCTGAAACATGTAGAGTTTTATTCCAAAAATAAATTTGAGAAATAAGTGCAATGAGTTGGTTTTATTATAAGAATTTATCGTGATACACGGTCACCTGAACGTCAAGAACATCAAACCTTTTTTGGTCTTTATCATGTTTACTGGCATGATCCAATAACTGTTTCATTTCAGGTATGTCACTCTACATGTATTTTCCTATTTATTCATCTAAAAATTAAGTATATATATACACACACTTGTGGTGTACGAGGTCCGACAGTAAAGTAATGAGACTGGTTCCAAAAAAGAGTTTTATTTTATTTATTCATCAACTAAAATACGGTCACCTTCAAATTACATCCCTTGTGCCTGCACACACGTTTACCAGCGGTGCTGCCACTGTTTATAGTATTCCTGGAACGCAGCTTGAGGAATGTCATTTAAGGCCTGCGTTACAGACCTCTGGATGTCTTCTGTTGATTCAAAATGGTTTCCTTTCTTTGCCGATTTTGCTTTTTGAAATAAGAAGAAGTCTCAGGGCACGAGATCAGGTGAGTAAGGAAGCTGCGGCATCACTGTAATGCCTTTGGATGTCAAAAACTGCGCTACAGAGAATGCTGCATGGGCTGGCGCATTGTCATGGTGAAGGATCCAGTTTGTGGCAATGTTTGGACAAACCCGTATGACTCTCTTTCTGAGTCTTTCAAGAATGTCTTTGTAGTAATATTGATTGACTGTCTGTCCAACAAGAACCCACTCTTTGTGAACAATACCCAAGGAATCAAAGAAGCACACAAGCGTGCATTTCACTTTTGACTTGGACATGCATGCTTTCTTTGGCCTTGGTGATCCCTTCGAACACCATCCCAAACTTTGGCGTTTGGTCTCTGGATCATATTGGAAAAACCAACTCTCGTCACCAGTGATAACTCGCTCCATTAACTCTGGGTCGGCTTCCACTTGTTCCAGCATTTCAGCACAAACGCTCACCTGCGCATCCCACTGTTGCTCTGTCAGATTTCTGGGCACCATCTTAGCACAAATTTTTCTCATCCCCAAATCTTCAGTTAGTATCCGACGAACAGCTTCCCAGTTCACGTTCACTTCATCAGCAATCATTTTGACTGTCGATCTTCGATCCGATCGAACAAGTTCTCATACTCGTGCTGTGTTGTCACTTGTCCGTGTTGTTGATGGTCGTCCGCTGCGCTGCTCATTTTCAACGATGGTTCTGCCTTCAGAAAACATTTTGTGCCAGCGAGAGGCTTGTGCTCTTGACATTGCATCAACTCCAAAGGCCTGCTGAAGTTTTCCATGTGTTGTGGTGGCACTGTCACCGAGTTTAACACAAAAAACGTTAGCATACCACTGAGCGTTATTCTGTGCTTCCATTTTCGTGACGAGGTTCGCAAACACGTCTTGACACGTCAGGCACCTGCTCCACAATGAGTCACTGGAAAGGCATGCCACTGCAAGTCGGGATAGAGGGAGGATCAAGGTAAACGGCTGTCTGTGTTGGCGGGCTGCAGTATCGCCAGTACAGCAAGAAAAAAATTAGTCTCATTACTTTACTGTCGGACCTCGTATGATAGCATAATAATAAGTGATATGGAAACACACATCATATCTTCACCAGAGAGGTGTGTCCAATTTTATCACAGTACACTTCAGTATCCTGAATCTTGAAATGACCACATAGTGAATAAAACTCAGGCTGACATCACAAAAAGTAATAATAAATATAAATATATAATACCGTACAGTGCTATCAGGAAATGATGAAAGATCTGATGCACAGCTAAAATTGGTTTGCACATGATAAATGCTAATAGAGTTCAGGAAAAGGATTTTATAACAGATTTTGTGACCTTCTGTCCACAAATTCAAATTCAGGAATCATTTCCGATATCAGAAATACCAACACCCTTACTAGGGTTGGACTGTAGCTGTCCAGATCATAGAAATTTCCTCAAAATATTTATCATTTTAACATCAAGATACCATCCACCACAACCACCACCTTCACCATCATATTTAAATTATGTGACAAAGTATTCATTTTTTTATAGTCGCAGGCGTTTGGAGATGGAGCCAGAACAGCAACAGAACTTCTGGCGCAATGTTCAGTGCATTGTAGAGAAGGATGTGGTACGCACTGACAGAAGCAATCCTTACTTTGCTGGAGAGGACAATCCCAACATTGATGTTATGAAGTAAGCAATGAACTTCTGAATAATCATTTCAGTAACCTGTTACTTGTTCAGTTGTCAGCTGCTGAGGAGATGTAATCAGATATTAAAGAAGAGAACAAGACTGATAAGTAAAGGTGAGATATGCCATCTCTATATAATTTGATGTGAACACCTTATGTACCTTGCATGCCATATTTTGGCTTAACCAGAAATGTATCGTATTTACACTTGCTGCAAGTTTGTTTAACTCACAGATTGTTTTCACAGATGTCATGGATTCAGTTTTGTGTCCACTTAATTCTGAAATGTTAACGTCCTTGAACTGTTCATTTCAGAAAGATCCTGCTCAATTATGCAGTTTATAATCCAGGATTTGGATATACTCAGGGTATGTCAGATCTGCTAGCTCCTGTGCTTGCTGAATTACAGAATGAGTCAGATGCATTTTGGTGCTTTGTTGGTCTCATGCAGAAAGCCATCTTTGTCTGTACACCGACTGATAATGATATGGACAGAAACTTGGTAAGAATTTTTTACAGTGACATTTTCTTGCCTCCATCTACGGTCTAGCCTTTGAACCTTATGATGAAGTTAACTCTGCAACCACTTCTTTACAAAGAAAGTCAGTTGCTGTATTGACTTTTTAATCATTAGATTAGTGTAGTGTGTGATGAGTCAGTGATCATTTCACCTCATCATATTTCTTCTGTATCTATCACTTCTCCACTCCATAGTTGGTTAATTGTTGATATAGTGCAGAATCATTGTTTAATCACCGTACAGGGAGGTATATCGTATTTTCAGTGTCTGGAATTGGGTATCATGTGCATGTTGCAGAGCTATCTGAGGGAACTTATACGTCTTATGGTGCCTCACTTTTATTCCCACCTTGAGAGACATGCCGATGCCATGGAACTTCTCTTCTGCCACCGCTGGATTTTATTGTAAGTAACAAGGACACTGTAGTTCATCACATCATGCTTGTGAAGATCTGGGAACTGATCCAGAAAATACCAATTCATTGTTTTAACAATGTTAATACTTAGTGGATCTATCTTTTTTGTATATTAGGTTTCTCAACCATACAGAAACTGAGTGTCCAAATGAATAAAGATGTTATAAGTCCTAGAACATTTGTTAGCGTTAGCTGTTTGCAGTTTTGGTTCATTCTGTATGCTACAGTGTTGGGTGCAGTTGACCAATATGGCTCATACTATGTTGTATCAGTGTACTGTAAATAGCTGTAATTCATATCTGTTTTTCTAAAGTTCAGAGTTGAAAGCACAGGATGGAAGATGAGCATCAGATGTGTCAACAAAGTCAGGAGTTGCAGTGCTGTCAGCTTAGAACACACACAGTTCTTCCTTTGTCAAGAAACTAATAGATTGTTAAAGATATGCCTCTTGACATGTTGTGACATCTGGAATGCTCTTAACCCAAAGCATGGCTGCTCTTGATGCTTAAATACCAATTACATAAAAACTTCTAAACATCTTGGGACGATATGTACATGCAACTAGAACATGACAATTTATATTATTACTCTTAACATCACCATTAGCTTGTATGCAGTAAAACTTCACATTGGTGCCTCAAGAAAAGAAGGGCCTATCACTCATATGAACAGTGTTCTTTTAATTCGTTGTATATCTGGTGGAATGACGCCCATTTTCCAACACATTCCACAAGGTGTATTCGTATAATGAAAGCCAATTAGATGCACTGTTTGTCAGATTTTTTTGTTAAGTACTCTACATGTTTCGGACATGTCCACTGTCCATCATCAGGAGTATCTCAACACTGTATACACACAATAGGTATTTGTCATTCTAGTTCTGTTGGCATCTGCTAGCAGACAGTGGATATGTCCGAAACATGTAAAGTACTTTATCAAATAAATGTGAGATATAGTGCATCTCGTTGGCTTTCATTATAAGAATATATCACAATGCACAGTCCTCTGAATGTCAGATTTTGCCACAAGGTGATTTTAACATTTGTCTGCTACAGATGCTTCAAGCGAGAGTTTCCGGAGGTAGAGGCCCTAAAAATGTGGGAGGCATGCTGGGCCAACTACCTTACAGATTATTTCCATCTTTTCCTTTGTCTTGCCATCATCAGTATCTACTCAGATGATGTTATTGCACAGGATCTTCGTACAGATGAAATGCTTCTTCATTTTAGTTCCCTGGCCATGTTTATGGATGGTGAACTCATCCTCAGAAAGGTAAACATACCGTGTGGTGTTTTTAACTGCAATAACACGTGTCATACCGCCTAACACACCAGACAAATGGAATGGTGTAGTATGTCCCATTCAATGTTTATAACAAGAATTCTGACATGCATTTTACATTTTCTTCATTATCCAAAGAACAGCTTCATATTCTAGTCGAAACACATTTAAATGTATTGTCAGTACCATTAGGCAGTATAATGAATCCAGGTTATTTTCTTTCATGAATGAGTGGGAGTTAAAATTCTTGGTAGGACAGTTTTGGTATCTCTTTCAGAGAGAGATGAAACTTAATACAAATTTGCAGGAAATTCTTAACTGTATGTTTGTGTTTTATGCTTCGTGTATTCGCCATTAACAGCATTCCAATGACTTGTAGCCAGTTCTATAATATCATCATTACATATTACTTCCTCCTACGTGTTATGGCCCTTCTGGGCCACCATCAGGGAGGATGTATTACAAAAGGAAAGATGTCACAGCACTAGTGTGTGTCATCACTAGAAAGTGCAGCTACTGCAAGTGTAAGAAGTAGGAGAAAGTAATATCTAATAGTAATATTATAAAATTGACTGTAAGTGCAGTTTGTTGGAATTACATCAGTAATTGTAATGTTAATAAAAATCCAACCAGATGCAACAGTATGCAGATATTTATTTACTGCAGAGTCACTCTACATGTTTCGGGTGTCACAGCACCCATCATCATTTGTGCACAAACCAGTCCCTATCAGGCCACGCTGGAGGGAAATAGCTGTACCAGTATTATGACCTGTACAGGAGGTTGCGGTTACAGTTTTTAGTACTCCTGATGATGGGTGCTGTGACACCCGAAACATGTAGAGTGACTCTGCAGTAAATAAATATCTGCATACTGTTGCATCTGATTGGATTTTTATTAACATTGAATTATGATGCACGGAACCATGAGTTTAAAAATCAGTAATTGTCTTATGCACAGAAAACATGAAAAACAAACCTCTGCAACTGATGAAGCATTGATAAGGAATCAGTCATGCAAGCCATATTGGTTGATCAAACAACCAATAACGAAACTTTTTTCATCAGGACATATTAAAACTGGGCAAGCCAAGAGGGAAGAGAAGTTCAGGAAGACCACTGAGAGTGTACCGGACCATGTGGCCAAATACTTTACAATATTATCATCATCATCATCATTTATCATTACTAACATCAGTACTACTGCTATATATAACACAACTGCAATATAAGTACCTGAGCCTATAATGTATCTGTTGTCATGCAGGCACGGGGCTTGCTCCACCAATTCCGTCAGATGCCACGTATCCCTTGTACTCTAGGCAGCCTGTGTCAGTTGTGTGGCCCAGGAATGTGGGACTCCACTCATGCACCTGTAGTTGAATGTATTGGCCAGCACACTGAAGGTGAACCATGTCCACACCGTGGGTCACGGCATCAATAGAAACTGCAACCAACAGATGCTGTACTCATGTTTAGTCTATTTTCTTATACATTCTTCTGTTCAAGGACTGGCCTATGTGGAAAAGCCAGTTTTTGCTCAATCATCTACATTCCATAAGCACACTGCTTGCAGTATATAAAGTGGGACAAGACCTACAGGCGTGATTGCAGGGTGTTTAACGGAATATAATATGCATACGAGTATGTATGGAAAGATAATATCTGAGTTCCTATATCACTAAAGCTGAAGTGTGTTTTCTTTTTTGACATATCATTCAGGTGCTTCAAATGGAGGCAAAAGAAGCCGCCCCATTAATAATTCAACCTGCACCGGTGTATCTAGAACTGATACAAGACATATCAACTTCTTTGCCCACAGTTCGTAACTAGCAAAGAAAAAGAGCTGAAGTGAGGAGCTAACCACTGTCCCCTAGTTCTCATCTGTAAGAATTCTTGATACTTTATCTGCTCTTAAAGTAGGTTTTGTGGCATAGGCATAGAGCATTTAATGTTAAGTCTGCTGCACAGGGAAGAATGTATGTCATGTTGTTCATTCATGCAGACTCGAAGACAGATTATTCCAGTAAATATAAAACAATTTTAACAAATCAAAATTCTATTGCAGAAGAAATTAAGAGCAGATTGAGGTCAGGAATGCTTGCTATCATTCGGTGCAGAATCTTTTGTCTTCCAGGTTGCTATCCAAAAATTTAAAGATCAAGATATATAGAACTATAATTTTGCCAGTTGTTTTATATGGGTGTGAAACTTGGTTGCTCACATTGTGGGAGGAAAGGAAGCTGAGGGTGTTTGAGAACATGGTGTTGAGGAGAATATTTGGACCGAGGAGGGACGAGGTAATGGGGGAATGGAGGAGATAGCATAATGAGGAGCTAAATGATTTGTACTCCTCACCCAATATTGTGCGGGTGAAAAAATCAAGAAGAATGAGATGGGCTGGGCATGTAGCGTGTATGGGTGAGGAGAGGGGGGTGTATAGGGTCTTGTTGAGGAAACCGGAGGGAAAGAGACCACTGGGGAGGCCTAGGCGTAGATGGGTGGATAATATTAGGATGGATCTCCAGGAGGTGGGATGTGGGTATATGGACTGGATTGGGCTGGCCCAGGATA
>Ga0131853_10010107_pt1 | contig 17268 bp, 13 predicted proteins | sample TergutLab28metaG_FD_92764 | JGI IMG/M metagenome (GOLD analysis project Ga0131853, IMG submission 92764) | Labiotermes labralis P1 segment gut microbial communities from Petit-Saut dam, French Guiana - Lab288 P1 (version 2) (version 2) | ecosystem: Host-associated > Arthropoda: Insects >... | reverse complement strand
TGTGTGTGTGTGTGTGTGTATGTATGTGTACTGCTTCATATGGTCTGGATGAGGATCAATGGCAGGCTGTTGTAAACAAGGCAACGAACATCGAGGTTCCATATAATATGTGTAATTGTATTCTGTCAGGTGGTCGCGTATTGAAACTTGAGATGGAGGCAGTATTTTCTTCTCAAACGTTGATACCCACCTGCTAGATTGTACGACATCACGTCCCTGACGAGCGTGATTATAAAAGTTCTTATTTCTTACTTGCCTTTCACTTAGATGAAATCCATTGTCATCCAGGGTTGGTACGGTGTGTTGGGGGTTAAGCTGCAATGAAGACAATACAAGTCAACATATCTGCACTTAGAGATAATTAGGTGACATTAGTTGAAATAATAATTAATGCACGCACACACACACACACACACACACAGTGTTCCCATAACCTACTTATGAGGAATAATTTTAAATTTGATGCGAAGCTCCACTCATTCCTAAGCTCGGCAATGGATGGGACAGAGTGTTTACTTCATATCGTCATCGATTTACCCCGAGGGAAAAGCTCGCAGTTAGTGTAGTGGTTTCGAAACCTGTGTGTAATGCAGTGTGTGTCAGCGATCATTTAAAAACTGATATACATGAATTGAATAAAATTCAGTTCCCACCGCAGTGATAAGGCATTCAGTGTTCGTTTTAAAGACCAGTTTGTCAGTGTTGTGCAGGGAAGTAGACAGCCTAATCCTTGTTTGCTGTCAGCAACATGAGGAACACGAAGACACTGAGCGGCACTGTTAGGCCGAACGTACATACCATAAAGCTTGGGCTCTAAACGTTGAACTAAGCTAAACAGGCTGTTTGTCCCAGTGCGGAGAATGACATGTATAGTCTTATTTCTGCCATCTCTCTCCCCTGTTTCCTTCCTTCCTTACTTTCTCCCTCCCTCCCTTTTGTCCTTCACCAAAACCTAAATTTACTGTAATATTTGGGGCCAGATTTAATGGGTTCTTGAATTATAAGAGCCGTTTGATGGCTGTTGGTGTGGCTGCCATTGAGGGTCCAAGTCTTTAAATTTCTTAATCTCCTATAAATTATTTATTCAGTTTTCCTAGATTAATTTGTCTGTCGCATTTGACACATGACTTTACGGATACATATTATATATATATTCGACTTAGATTGTTTTTTTAATCAACTGATAGTAACTTAGCTCTTTCTCTAAGGATCCTAGGATCCTTTCTCTCCCCTCTTTTTTCTCACATTAAAGTACTTTTCGGATACGTGGGGTACAAAAAAAAAGAAAACAAAAACTCGAAGACCATGTAGGTAATGTCAAAACCAATAATCAGGCTAGTCCCTGAATTTGGGTATGGTGGTGTCTGTTTCTGAACTGTTTTGAACGGTTTCTCTTCCTGACCAAAAGAATAGTTCCCCTTGGTTATTTTGATTAAACTTCTGTTGCAAAGCTCATGAACAATTTCGTGGATATAATATGTAAAGAGTCGAGATTTTTATTAGGCGGTATACCAAAGCAGCAGGGAAGGGGTGGATCAAGTTACACGTCATAGTGGCTGGTTACGACATTCAGTGTAAAACGTAACACCGATAACTGGAATGTTGGACGAGGTGTGGTAACTCGAGCCCATCTTTAGTCTTACTGTAGGTTGTGTGTTATTGTGGGGTTGCATACCTTAATGAACTCCGGCGTCAGATGTTTCCCTTTCATCATATTCACGTACTTCAATTTCAACCGCACTCCAACCGCATTGGCTGCGAGCAGAACTGCTCGGCAAGGGGAACTGGAGGGCACGTAGTAGAGATCGAGGGACATCGTGTACGTATCTTCTTAATGTACCTGCAGTAATATAAAAATTATATACATTTATGTGGAAATAAGAAGTCAGTAGCCCGTATGACCAATGATAACACACGATGAAACTATGCATATAATTTCCTTGGGAGTTAGGAATTTCATTCCTTCCTCCTGTGACATGGATCGTAATACTCACTACTATGAATGTGAACCGCAAACTGTGTATTGCACTGATGGGAGTTAGGCAGTATAGACTAGAATAAACTAGAAGGAATGAAAAACCCATATAAATCACAACTCATCGTTAGGTGAGAGAATTCTTATCAAGCAGGTACAACTCTTATGTTGACTTGTTTGTAGAGTGAACGGCGATGTCAGAAATGATGATGTCATCATTATCAAGTGCAGTGAGAGAATGAGTTGGTAGAGTGATTTGAAGTGTATAAGGGGAGGATGCGTGTAATGCTTTGGAGACTACAGCAAGACAGGCTGTATACGTACTAGCGTAACATTGAGGCGCGTTAGTGCAACATTGGTTAGTGGAAATCAAGTATTACATAATATGAGTGTGTGTGTTGTAGTTTAAGTTATACGGCATGCAGGCGCATGCCCTGTGTTACATTGTCATGGCCTGTCTTGCGCTACCTTATTGTTCCACATTATCTCATTAACGGCATGACTTTAGGAAAAACGTTATTGAACATAAAATATGTGTTCTGAGTTTCTCTGCAACATTTGTTTTTTTTTCCAGAAACATTTCTCATTATTAGAAGAATTGAGTGAAATATTACTATAAATGTACGTAGGTCTTCATGTAAAGTACCGCTATTCTTGTCAGATTTTAACGAAAGTAGAATTTTTTTTCGACAGTCCTAGTAATTAACCAACTTGATGCACAAAATCTTATTTTATGATAAGTTTATCATATGCCTCTACATGTTTCGAGCACCATGTGCTTATCATCAGGAGGTCAAAATTGTATTATACAGCATCTGGTATCATCACACCTGGAAGTGGTCGTCCCGTGCACAGGTTGAGAGAAGATTCTTCTTCTTCTTCTTCTTCTTCTTCTCTCAACCTGTACACGGGACGACCACTTCCAGGTGTGATGATACCAGATGCTGTATAATACAATTTTGACCTCCTGATGATGAACACATGATGCTCGAAATATGTAGAGGCATGTAATAAACTTATTATAAAACAAGGTTTTGTGCATAAAATTGGTTAATTGGTAGGATTATACTGAGATGCACGGTCCGCAAAACATTACAATTTTTTTTCGAAAGGTTTTAGAAAAATAATCGAGTGTCATTTCATGAAGATCCGTCCAGTGGGACCCAAGTTGTTTCTTGCGGGCGGACGGGGACGGGAGGGGGGCTGACGGACGGACAGGCATAGACATGACGAAAGTACAAGTCGTTTTTCTCAATTTTGCGAACGCGCCTTATGAATACACATCATACAATAAAATATTCAGTTCGTACCTCACAGAGAACACTGCAATTCTATTACGAAGACAAATCGGTAAATGCCATTGGGGGAATTATCGTTCTATACTGTGAGATATGTGTGGACCGCGGTGGCACAGTGTTTAAGGTGCTGTGCTACAAATCGGAAGGTCGCTGGTTCGATTCCAGATGGTGTCATTGGAATTTTTCATTGACATAATCCTTCCGATCGCAAAATGGCCCTGGGGTCGACTCAGCCTCTAACAGAAATGAGTACCAGGATCATTTACTGGGGGTAAAGGCGGCCGTTGCGTAAGGCTGACAATCTTACCACCATCCTGTGCCGTTGTCATGTCATCTAGGAACCTTAACTTCCTGCAACCCTCTGGGCCACTCCAGGCTTGTAACGGGAATGCTTTACCTTTTACTGTGAGATATGTAACGCCTAAGCACTGTGTAGGGAATATGAATAATTTTGGTGTTAAACCGTGCTGTAATTATACTAACCACTACGATTTAAAGGGTTAAGATATCGTTTGCGAAAACCTACGGAAACGTAATCCATGATAAGTGTTAGCCCGGTTAAGGCTCGAACTAAGTACTTACCTAGTATGAAGTCAGACTCTTCAAAGCCTAATTGAATTTGTTGTGGCCGGCCATGTGTTAGAAGGCTACACCGTCATACTGGCTTATACTAGTGGAAATAAAGGTCATTATCAACATTCCCTACTGACAGGGTTTCAGTATGGATCAATAACATCAAGGTCAAAACATCGTCCTCTAGGAAATGTGAACGTAGAAACGGAACGACTGCGACGAAAGTTACGAACACAATACATCGCTCTCAAACTTTCGTAGTACAGTCATTCTTTCGAAACCCGAAGCGATGAAGTAAAAGGTTATAAAACTGGAAGAATAACTCGGAAATTACTGTGAATGATGCTCGTATTTTTCCCACCGTTGAAATTCACAAGGCAGCTAGTTTGATTCATTATTATTTTGGCCGACAGCATAATGAAAGTAGCCGAGAGGCGACATTCGTTTGTTGCCCGAAACTGATTACTATTGTAGTGCTTTTCAGAACACAGTATTGCTTGCAAGACAAACAAAATTTACGACGCGCATGTACGTGTCGTAAGAATTTACGCCCATTATTTTGAATGGCGTGCAATCCGCGTTGCAAACAGTGGTTAGCAGCATGAATAACGAAGATGGGTGGGTATCTAGGAAGTTTTATGCTTTAGAATTGCGGTTTCGTACGTGTCGTTCGGAAGAAAGGCGTTAGTTACTTTCCAGCGTAAGGGCTGATCTCCATTTGCGTGTGTCAGTAACATGAAAAACTAAATTTAACCTATTGCCGCAAATGCCTGTTCACAGCGTATAACAGTAGACGGAAAACTCTAAAAAAAAACTATCCTTCGTGAAATCCACAGAATTTTTCTCTTCTCCTTTAAGATTATTAAGGTTGCTTTTAACATTGTCAGCTCAACGGTTGTGGTTTAGCAACGTATTCCGAGAACCGTTGTCTTCTTGTCACATTATTGTGTTGGTGACCGTGAAGCTGATGTTCGTCACGGGAATTCTTCACAACAACAGAGGCAGGAACATGTTATGCTTGTATTAGCTTTATAATGATTATGGAAGTATATCTTTTTGTAAAAATATCAGCAATATAAAGAAGTGTCACTGCATAAATATGAGTATTTGCTACAGAAACAATGAATGTCTAAAGTGCCTACCATAACATTGATTGGAGAGCCAAAACGTTTAGTTCTATGGCATGTGCTGTCTCACGAAAATCGGGAAATTATGGCTAACACACTACCTAGACGTAATGTGGTAATCGATGGACACGTCCAGCTGCTTAATAGGATTGTGAGTAAGAAAGAAGCACAATAGACCTACAGGTCCTTCGGAACCCTAGAACTGGGTTTCAGTAAGTTTTCCGATTGTCGATATGAATGTAATTTAACTTATCCGCTACTTTGCTGCAGCTGACACGTGACTTATTATGGCTATCATTCCTCGTAATTTCGGAAACTACTCCCCACCTCCTGTCACTTGTAAAAACACTCCGTCGATGTGCTTCGGCTCCTAGCCATGTGCAAAGACGGCGTTATCTTTAGGTAACACGTTACTTTATTAAAACAAATTCTGCGCTAATCTGCGGTATTTTTTAAAATCAACTTAACTGTCTTTTTCAGTGTTTAAGGGTTTTGTATCCAATACTTCGTTTGTACTACCTTTTTCTGACTACTGATAAGATTATTTTTGTTCTTTATGCTAAAATCTTATTTTAGTATGTTTGTAATGTTCTGGTGTTGTATTTATGTAATTGTGCTGAATTTATAATCGGAACTCGTGCTGTTAAGTTAGCACATAACAAGTACCCATTGAATTTTTAAAGTTATTCACGTCCGTACATTAATAAACAAGTAATGTAACAGAACCAAAAAATGAACTGGTGTTAAAATGATATTTTTTACACAGAATCCATCAGAACCCCGAAATGTTTCGATCTGTCGTGATCATCTTCAGGGAGTTAATGAACATTCTTTGCTTTATTGATGTAATAGATCAAGACAGATCAAAACATGTCGGAGTTCTGATTGATTGTGTGTAAAGATACAATTTTAACATTAGCGCATTTGTTAGTTTTGTTATATGAATTACTTATTGAATTATTAATATTATTTAACATCGTCACACTGAGTCGCAACAGCCAACACTCACCAGCGTTGTGCAAGCGGCGCTAACTTCACCAAATGTGATGTCCTATGCCACTCCCGGCCCAGTTCGTTTGTTGTCTGGTGCGTCGTGTTAGGCAACAGAGTACCCGCCTAGTCACGTGACAGTGACAAAGCAGATTGAGTACCCGCCTAGTCACGCGACAGTGACAAAGCAAATTCGCCTCAGAAGGGTCATGTAACCCTTTTGTCACCTAACAGTTATGTGGAAAATTCCTCCTGCAGCTCTGCTGGGAAGACCTTGCCTCTCCACCACGATTTTATATCCACTAATTGTTTGTGCTTTAAAATTCCGGCTTCGTTGGTCTGCCTACCTAACCTGCAGATGTACAGAATTGTGTTCATCTCACGTACTGGCCACAGAATTTCAAGGCGCATACGCTCTTGGACAGTGCAAACGCTGTGATCACTTTCTAAGTATAGTAGAGAAGCGCGTCATGTTCTACAGGGTATACACAAAAGAATGGTGCGGTTTCAAAAGTTAACAAGAAATTTATTTCTCACCTTACACCACGGGCACAATGTACACCGTCAGCAGCAGCAGTAGCTGTCCAAGTTTCTCATGCGCAACTAGCAGTTCGCTTCTCATGCTTACTGCAGGGCCAGTTTCCCAGATGGCGTCACAGCAGGAAAAGGCTTTCTGTGTGCTCCGTTTTGAGGTGTCCAGATCTGTGATTACAGTGCAGCGTGAGTTTCGTGCACGGTTTAGAAAAGATGCACCATGCAGGAATAACATAACTAGGTAGTACCGACAGTTTGTGGAAACTGTTTGTGGAAAATTGTTAACTTTTGAAACCGCACAATTCTTTTGTGTATATCACCATTTATTAACCAAAATTTTTGCACAACACTGTGTACATAAAATCACATATCAGTTTCCATTTCGACGCCTTTCGGTGTCTACAGACACCATCTTGAAGGACTCCAGTCTAACTGCAAATTCTTCGCAACGCATCAAATGTTTGCAAGCACAAAACCAAGGAACCATAATAATTGCAAGTAGTATACTACCCGCCGCTATATTTCTCGCAACTTCTCACAGCTTCCCAACTCTGAATGATCACCCATCTTAGCTTATTTATTATTCCAGCACGGCACTAAGAAATCCCTTCCCCCACTACAATACACCTGCAGCTGCCAACTATACCGTAGACAACTTAGGATGTCTACACAGCCACAGCAGTAGACCGGTGTGACACTCAGCCCCCAACACAGGCAAGAAAATACTGCACCACAGGACCAAACACCGGCCCAGGCCTACCGCACCCCACGGGGCGTGAACCGACTCCGGCACGTTCACTACATTGTCATAGACAAACAGGATAACACAGTCATATGCTTGGTTCTTTACCATCTGCACACACGCCCACCGACTTTGTGTAAAACGAGATCTCGTTCCCCCATACCTACACTAATACTAATAATTGCTCTGTGTTATATCATATCTATATAGCTTCTTTGATAAAATTTTATCCAACCTGATGACGGCCACAACAGCATTGGCCGAAATATGTAGTTGATTTTGATAAGTTATATAACATGATAATATAGTTGTGTTATGACTGCTATATCCTTATAGAATTATTACCTTAGGTTCTAAGAAACACAATGGGGATGACGCTCCTTGAAACAGATGCACAACTTTGAATGCCATTAAACTTTAATTACAATTAATTGACGTATTTCAGGTGCGATAATTACTGGCCGAACAAATGTGCTTGGATAGTGATCAGTTACATTTGTTGAGTTTATTGCATGTAATCAAAAATACACGAGTCTTACTACATAAAATTTTGCATGTGACTGACAAAGTAAAGTGCTCAAGACAGTTTGCTGCGAAACATTTCTCTGAATACGTTGGCTCCTTTCTGGTTGATATCGTCGTAGCCTTCGAGGTGCGTCTTCATCTTGTCATACCAGGCGGCCACGTTAGGGAACGCCGAGATATCTGCTCCAAAAGCCTGTGATATGATAGGGTAAAGCATTACTATATTTCGACATTGTGATACAGTGCTTCAGAAACTGCTGCTGCGGGAATGGCAGTGAGCTGGATCGCAGTGTGTAACCACTGACATCGAGTACGACATTCTTAGCGCAATATGCGGGAACGAATAAATATTTGAGTAGAATATTTACATTTACTGCAGCAAACAAACAGATACACACTGATACAATATACTCTGTCATATATAATAATCGCCGGTCCCACTGGCCGTGCGGTCTGAGGCGTAGGTCTGCGGCCGCTCGCCTGTTGCGATTGTGGGTTCGAATCCCACCGGGGGCATGAATGTCTGTCTGTTGTAAGTGTTATATGTCGTCAGGTAAGTGTTATGTGTTGTCAGGTAAGTGTTATGTGTTGTCAGGTAGAGGTCTCTGCGACGAGCTGATCACTCACCCAGAGGAGTCCTGGGGGCTGTTGCGCCAAAAAAAAAATATTAATATTCGCTGACACATAAATGTAAATATCTCTTAATGAACGGATATGGAATATATAAAAGTTCATTTGGATGGAATTTTATCGTTTTTTTGTGTTATTGTTAAAAACCTACCCAATTTATAATATGTAGTGTGAAATTGTACTTTTTTTGCTAGTTGTTGTTGTTCGAAAGATGACGTAAGAAAATCGGATATTCTTGTTGTGCCGCATAGAAAGCCATGACGTCCATTTCGTAAAACATTCATCCACAACAGAACTGATGAACATTTTATGCGGTTCGGCAAACTTCGGAGAAATTCCCTGTGCGTGCATGCAACATGAAATTCAGTACGGAGAATGAAGAATTAATGCGCACTTACAATTATGTGTATATATGTGTATAATGTGTATACGTATGTATAGTTTTAACTGTTTATTGTCTAGACATCTTGCGCCATAAAAATACTGACAGTAATAGGAAAAATTCTGTGTCTAGGCAATGTGAACAGCTCTGCAACAGTATGTGGATCAGCAACTTGACAGACCTGACTGCGGGCACAGAACAGTGACAGCAGCGAAGGACGGAATTGTTAAAGACACAAACTGTGGAAAACTGAACATAATCACATTGCCTGTACCAGAAAACGGGGTCTTCTAAAGTAAATATTGTGTGGATTTTCAACATAGTACACTCAGATTGTCAAAGAAGGCCCTCTGAAGAGTAAATCCAATCACTCAGTACAAAAAAAAAAATAATAAATCTCCACTACAGTCTGAAATTCCGTAAAATCCTGACTGACCTTTGGATTTGTTAATAATTATAACACATAATGTGAAACTTTATAGAATATTAGTAGTGCGCATAAAAATAAGCAGCATCTTTGGAATAAACGCGTCAAGTGTGTGATTCTTCCAGCACAAATCTTGACATTCATTTTAACAACGTTCATTACCAAATTCGATTAAACAACAGCATACAGTTCAAGCACGCTATATTTTTGAATTCTTAATTTACACAAAGCAAGACCTGAAGTATACACATTTGTGTGTATTGGTTTCTGGGGGGCGATAACGTGCGAAATACTTTAGTTTTTCTTTCCTAATGAATACTTTCAGCAATTCTGTGATAAACGTTACGTTAAAGAAAAAGAATTTAGGTGCTGGATCAAAAAGCCTCAAGAGTGTTCAGACCATAAATTTGGGCCGTTCAACCGGTAGCTAGAGGGCAAAGCCCACGACACAGTGTCATGTTACTCGCGGGTACAGCTGCCTTCTAATCTTTCCTTGGCAACGCAGCCGAGATAGAAAGCCCAAACAATTTTGAAAACTTAAGGGCTGTTTGTTTAGGGAGACATACAGTACATTACTACTTCACTTTATAAAAGTCTGATTAAAATAACTACACCCTAGCCTGCTTTGCTGAGTGTACTATGTTGAAAATTCACACAATTTTTAATTTAGAAGACCCCATGTTCTGGTACAGGCAATGTGGTTGTGTTCCAGTTTTCCGCAGTTTGTGTCTTTAACAGTTCCGTGGTTCGCTGCTGTCACTGTTCTATGCCCGCAGTCAGGTCTGTCAAGTTGCTGATCCACATACTGTTGCAGAGCTGTTCACATTGCCTAGACACAAAAGAGATTTTAAGCTGTATTCTTGTCTTTCGTGAATAATTTATCGCATTGAGAATTGATACAGTTAGAATATGTAGTCTTGAATGAGGTCGATACTGATAGTGTGTGTGTGTGTGTGTGTATGTGTGTTTTATGTGCACACTGTTTCTAAGAAAACAAAGTTAAATTTGAGCATATGCACAGTAGGTTTATGTAACACGAGACGAACTAAAATTAAATTCCCAGATATTTCAGCATATCTGTTCTACAAAATTTTACAGGCCGTGATTCATAATTTCAGAGTCGAAACGTGTAGCCGAATGCGATCGGTAATTTTTGCGTTCATTTATAACTTTGGGCAAAGAAATCACGAATTCTCTTCGTGTTATCATATTGATTTATGTATAGAGAATTACAGAGTGTGGAAAAAAGTTCTCTTACAGCCATAACAGTAGTGCAGTGCTGTGTGTATTGTGCTTGGTTAGAGAGTGGATTTGCAATTATTTGAAATAAATTAACGGTGATACGAAATCACGTACCTCTGAGTTTGACACAGTTACGACAAGAGAAATATCAGCGATGTTCATGCTGTCTCCTGCGACCCAGTCTTGGTCCTGTAGGAACTGATTCAGGAAACCGAGTGCTTCAATAATCTTTTCTAGTTTTTCCGGTTGAGCTTCTTGTCCGCGGAGGAGAACCGGAACCTGAAGAAGGCATGGATCGGATATTGTTTACCAATTAATCCTGGACTCTTCTGAATACTAGGTATCTGTTTGCTTCATGTGCCTAGGTTCAGGAATTCTTACTTGATATAAAGATATTTTGTTCACTACTACATGTTAATGCCGGCTGGCCTGAGTGGTTAATATATTAACCTTTTAAAGTCCAGTAGTATCTACATGTTCCACCTGCTGTAACATTAGAAGATTTCTCATTTTGCCACAGGGTAGGTTTTTTAATATTTATAGCATGATTATCACGCTAATGACCGATATCTCCCAAAATAACACAACCTGATTGATCTATCTATTTGAGACAGACTTTGCTTTCTGTTAAGATAGGAACTGATGGCTTGTGTATAACGTGCATGAAGGTATGTATTTAAAGAAAAAGAGTGGTTTGTCATTTAGCATTAACGAACTCCACAGAGCACTCGTGAGATAATTTATGTACCAGAAAACGGGAGATCCTGGGCCATACTAACCTGCAGCCACAGAATTATATATATTAAAGAAATTGGGAAGTAACAACATGTTTGATGAAGGATGTTGTGTTATGAGATGTGACACAATGTAATTTTATAGACACGTATCAACGTTTCGGAGAAATTTATTAGCTCCATTTTCAGGATTTGAGAGTTCTGTCATAAAGAATTAGGCAGTGCCTTCCGGCGAAATAGTAGTACCTATCCACCAAACTGCACGGTACCCTGTCACAGAAGACAGTTATCTTCGTAGTCACAACCGACTTGGGTAAAATTCGCTAAAGGGTGTCTTCACGTAATGCCGATGTGAAAATCGGTATAGTGAAAGCTATACTTTACTTAGGGGCTCAAACGAGTTTCTTTCCTTACATTCCACATTTTTAATCCGATTTCGATGAAATTTGTTATTAGATATCTTCACTTACGGCTGTTGAGCACTTGTGAGTTTTGTGAGAGCCGGAGTAGGGTAGGGGCATAAATGAATATATATATATATATATTCATTTATTTATTATTTTATTTACGAATGTAATATGTTTTCTTTTGGGTAATTCCCCGGCGTCTGAGTTCTAATAGCCGACGTTTCGGAACACTGTATCGGTTCCATCTTCATAGACACTCGCTTTCCCATTGGCTCCGCCACTTGCTTGCCAAAACCCTGTCAGGTATAAATACACCACACATCCCATGCCTTGTCATACTTCATCCACCTGCCTATGATGATGGAACCGATACAGTGTTCCGAAACGTCGGCTGTTAGAACTCAGACGCCGGGGAATTACCCAAAAGAAAACATATTACATATAGAACACGGCGAAAGCTTAAAATCAAGAATTTATTTACGGGTTTACCGTGAAACCGTGTGGCCTTCTGATGGTGCAAAACCCTCTGGTAGAATCACGGAGTAAACCATCCGCAATCTTGTACTGTATAATTTAGGTAAGTGTTTATCTTTACTGAGATACATCATATACTTCTTTAACACCACAGCAGCTATGAGATAAGATAGGCGATATCAGTAATTCAGCCGTATGAAATACTAATAACTGTCTCAGTTAGTAACTGACACCTTGTTACAGAGTTCGTATTGACAAGGTCGCAGTCGCTCATTTGCGTGCGTTTTATGGGAGCCACAATTTCGTTATTTATGCATAAGAACCGGTCTGTGGTCCCGTGACTAGTACTACGAAGGGAATTTTCCCAGACAAAATGTAAAACAATTCCTAATGACACGTACCGCGTAATCTGCGTTCCTGTGATGAAGGGTGCCGGCATCAAAGTAGAGCCTCTGATCCACCACGGCGCGCTTTTTGGGATCCGTAGGATACAATGAGTCGTCCTTCCCGTATCGATTCACCAGATAACCCATAATGGCACGGCTGCGAATAAAAGTGACACCTGTTACTACGTAATGTTTTGAGCTGTCAGACAGCTCCTGCATCGATATCGATCGTTTGCTTAGTCGGTACTTTGCTTAGGGTTGTTTGTAATTCGAGAAGATTAAGGTTATTGTAAGGAAACAATTATGTATGGACATGACCGTCATAACACAACTATATTGTCAATTATATATAACATGTCAACTACATGTTTCGGCCAATACTATTTTTGCCATCATCAGGTTGGATACAATTATCGGAGAAAACTACACGATATATAATATGATACAGTATAACCATCAGTGTTGGTGTAAGTAGAGGGGGACGAGATCTCGTTTACAAAGGAGTTGGAGGATGTGTGTGCAGAAGGTTTAATATGCAGATATATACATGTCATGTTACGTCTATGATTTCATACTTACACCAACACTGATGGTTATACTGTATCATATTATATATTGTGTAGTTTCTCCGATAATTGTATCCAACCTGATGATAGCCAAAAATAGTATTGGCCGAAACATGTAGTTGACATGTATAATTGACAATATAGTTGTGTTATGACGGTCATGTCCATGCATAATTGTTTCCTTATGTTTTAACCAACCCAACGGGGATGACACTCCCTAAAGTTAAGGTAACTGTGTTGTCACGTGTACAGCTTAAACCGTCTTCCGTGTTCAGTAAAGGTACCGGTGACAAGTTACGTTTTTCTGTTAAGTGTCGCTGTACCATACGGTTCTGCCTGTCCTTTCTAGAAAAGACATCATCACTTCGTTTAAGTTAGTAACAGATTAGTAGACACGTATGACGTACTGTGTATGTAGATACGAATTATGAATGCGCGCGCGTGTATGTATGTACGCGTATCCACACGTGGGCATGTGTTTTCTCTACATCAGAACTATTGTGGAGCTATTAATAAACTTTAATGTATGTATGATTCACTTAACGTTGCCCTCAATGCATCAGGCGATATAACTTCCAGCGGTAAGATGACACCTTAGCATGTGAAAGGAAACGGCCATGGCGTTATTTGAAGTGCTATATCGGCATTTGCTTGAGAGAGCTGAGAGCACATGACGATGAACATCACGGTAGTGGTTGTTCTGTACTAAATTCCAAAAGGGAACCTCCAGATTACAACTGGGCTATCCAAGAGTAGCCACACTTTTAAAACCACACATAAAATTTCAGTGGTATCTGGACACATGCCTGCATGATGCCAAACATGTTTGCTAAGGGATGTTTGGAAATATAAATGTGTGTATTGTAAATGAATTTAACAGAGACATGGAAGAAATACGTAGAACCTCAGACATTCTTCACAGAAATTGGAAAAATATCGCCTCGTATCTTTGAAGTGCATGTAGAAAAATTACCTTTCGCACAGGACGAAACCGTCGTCATCGATAGTTGGGATCGTGTGTTGAGGATTTAACTGAAACAGGAAAATAAAATCCAAGTCAGTGTGCATTTAGTTTTGTCTTGTATGTGAATCGTCAGTTATCGTAAGCAGCTTGATTCGTGTTAGTGGGTGTTCTTCGGGCAGATGTGTAATGTAACGGCTTGGGAGGCACCGTTTGTGTTGAATGTTTAGCATTTGAAAGACTTTCTTAAATTATGACGAAACATGACACAAAAGGCAGTCACTAAACATATAAAAGATGTGTAATTGCTCTTTCTTCTTAGATATTAAAAAATATTACCTTTTCAGAAGGAAGTGGTATGGAATCAGAGACAAATGTTTGTTTGTGTGTGCCGATCTTGAAAGGAATAGTTTCTGGGGAATTAAAAGAATCCGACATTTTTCATAACTATCTGGGTACCACTTTGTGACACCTGCTTGTTACATATGTGAAATATACCGCACTATTTAATAGGACAGAGTGTGAGCCATACTGGGAGGCCAGGACAAAAATAATGAAAAACTGATTTTGCCTCTTTTCTATTACTATTTTTGTGACTACTCCTTACTATTAGGACTTTTATACTTACCTTGAATGTTGTTTATAGTACTTATAGTATTTATAGTGCAATTTTATTGTTTTATTTTTATTGGTCGCGTAGGGCAATGATAAATAATCACTTTACCTGCCATTAGGAAAACAAACATACGTGAAATTGGTTCAGTTTCACACCTTGGTGAATTCGGCAGTCAGATGTTCGCCAGCCATTATGTTAACTGATTTGAGATTGAACTCGATGCCCATTCTTTTCGCCAGCAACAGGACGGCGCGACACGGAGGGCTGGGAGGGAAATAATAAAGGTCCATCGGCATTTTCGGCTTACTATCGCTGGCTCTGCAAATAAGTTGGGTTATGTTAATGCTACATCGTCTTCAGAACAGTAAACACTGTTGTTATGCTTTAGTGATTATAACCTAACCCACCCTATCAGTCGGGCGCATGTCTTAAACCCAGGGAATTTAAGTGTTTTAAGTAACGGAACAGTAATTTTATAAATAATTGGACACTATTAATATTATTTGTATTATTTCACGATTATTAGGGCTTACATATGTTTGCTGGTATGGATGTGTCTTTGAAAAATTTATGCACCGCTAGCCTCGGTATCACGTAAACAGACTTCTCACATCCTGGGTTGGAAACAGACTGCTTACTTACGTTGAGGTTTCAAACTCGCTCAGTTGAAATCCTTCCCCCCTTAAATATTCTTACTGTTCCCAATTGGCTAACTGTTTAAATCCCACTACTCACTAATAGAATCAACACTCAAAATTTGAAATACTTTGTTTCTATTGGCTCACTTACGTAACACTGTTCCCGTATCGTACTAGCATAATCTTCCAGTGTCTTACTGGTCTTCTCTCTCTCTCTCTCTCTCTGCACCGTCTTACTCTCTCTAACCCTCTATCCCTGTAAGCTGTTATACAAATCCTTTACACTCGCCATTTCATCCGAAACTAAATTACTAATTTAAACAAATCCATCCAGTCTATTACACGTAAATTTTAACACCTCATAAAATTTAAAATGACTAAATCGGTTATAAGGTGCGTACTAAGAAACTTATTGTCACAGTTTGTTACTAACATCGTTGCAAATTAGATTCATAGGCCTTGTCTTATTTATAAAATAATGAAATTGGTTACCAAATATCAGATAATTGTGGAGTTTACTGTTTACATTGTCAGAAGAAACTGCTGGGAATTGTCGGAGAAATGATGCGAATCTTTCATTTTTTTCACCAGATATTTGTAACACAAGATATGATATTGGAGGAGCTTCGATCTAATGTACGATGTTTCACTAAGAACAGCGAGCTATGCTGGATTCTATCGTCTGTCCTTTTGTTGTTTATTGGTTATTGGTCAGAAATATTCTATGGTTTCTCTCCTGAGGTAGGAAACACTTTCAGGATCATGATTCATTCAAGAAAAACAGTTGGCGGAGGCGGATTTTTAAGTCGCAGTAAGGGGCGTAAATGTACGCGTTACGAAGTTTCTCTTCTTACACCAGCTGCAAGCAGTGTGATTGTAAGCTGCTGAAACACATTGTAGGGACTTTTATTCTTATTTGTTTTACCTGTATATTATCCAATGCATTCAGTAAAAGTTATGTATAAACACTGATTTTGGAGTATTCTGATGATGGACTTAGCCAGCCCCTCCGAAACGGTAATATCTATATATAAACAGCTTTCATTTCCGTGCATTAATGAACAATTTAATAGATAATACCAATAGCAAGTATATGTTTTGATAACTAGCTATCAAAATATACGCTTGCCTTTCTCATTATGTGAACGCTTGCAGTTCCATAACGCTATGATATTCACATTATTTGGACCAGTCAGCAATCTACTACGACGGTTATAATATTCACAGTTTTTAAGGAATAAAATTTTAATCCCTTCGATAATTCATCTGTATGCCCTGTAATTGTGCGCGTTTTATGTAAGACTGCCGCAGGATGATCTCAGAAGTTTGAAATTTGTCAGAGTTTTAGTGGATTGTACGTGAAAATGTATATTTAATACTCGTGCGTTTGTTGGTGCTATGAAAAAAAATATATATTAACTTACATGGCATCATATTCCAGGAGAATTGAATCTTCACCGTCATCTACGTAAGAATTTCAAGTTCTGCATGGGGTGTACAAACTTTTCCCAGCAATTACGAACTTTGACTCTAGTAGTGAGCGTTATGTACAGCTACACGATCCCATTCAAGTTTAACCAACCTCGTAACCCCATAATGTAGTTCTCTAATGCCCTGAACCATTTATGTGCTCTTCCTAAACTCTCAACTTAATGACTTATCATCGGTTTTCGAGCGCAACATTTCTATACCCATCTCTTGTGTCATCCTTACAGCTACATTCTGAGCCAATCATAGCCTCCTAGACATCACTTAAAATTTTAAGTGTTCTGAAATAATTTACTGCCTTCAAATATTTACTACTGCTACTAAAATAACAACTGCTATTACTACTACTACTCATATTCCTACAACAACAATAATAATAATAATAATTACTACTACTACTGCTACTACTACAATATACAATAACAACTACTACTACAATAACACCTGCTATTACTACTACTACTACTCCTCATCTTCCTACAACAGTAATAATAATTACTACTACTGCTACTACTACTACTACAATAACAACTACTATTACTACAATAACACC
>Ga0131853_10010106_pt1 | contig 17268 bp, 9 predicted proteins | sample TergutLab28metaG_FD_92764 | JGI IMG/M metagenome (GOLD analysis project Ga0131853, IMG submission 92764) | Labiotermes labralis P1 segment gut microbial communities from Petit-Saut dam, French Guiana - Lab288 P1 (version 2) (version 2) | ecosystem: Host-associated > Arthropoda: Insects >... | reverse complement strand
TTTTTTTTTAAAAATTCTTCCCTATTTTTTTTTTTTTCCAAAAAAATTCTTTTTTTTTTTTTTTTTGGGGGGGGGGGGGGTTAAATCATAATTTTTCATAAACTCTGTGCTAAATTTTGAATACCATCCCAGTCATTTAAAGGTTAATTTCTTTTTCACTTGTCACATAGCATTTGTAGGGTTCATTCATATTCCTGTTTACAATAGGAAGTCTGCCTTATCTTGGTTTTTTGTGCAAGGCATTTCAAGTCACATTGTTGAAAGTGAGAAATAGTAAAAGTTGCAATATCTGGCACCCCTGAGGCCAAAGGGTAGCCAGGTATCGTAATTTTCCAAATATTAGAATGTTATACATATTGTGTATCTTAGGGTGCATAGCAATATCATGGACAAACTCAGCCTTTAATTTTTCACCTGATATCCTGTCCTGTTTGCTATGCCATACTATCTCTTCCCTTTTCACCACTTCTTAAATAATGTGGTGTATATATGATTTAAAAACCAAAGAAGACATCAGTAACTAGTGGCCATACTCTCAGAATTGGTTTTGGGTACTACCAGTTGATCATATAGTGAAGTATAGTGGACCTCCTATTCAGTTTCCAGTTAATAGAGCTTTTCCAGTGCCAGATGTTGCAGCTTTTACTGCAGTTAAGGGTGTAGTTGCTTGTGTTGAAATTATGTGATGTACAAAAACACAAAGAATGAGTTTTACAAAATATTAAATTTCTCATTTCAGTGCTTTGACATTATAGGACTTGCAGCTGACACAGTTGCATGTTGAGTGCCACTGAAATATATGCAGTCAGGGAAATATGTATATGTGAGATAATGAACTCATTTTTCATTGATAGATCTACTGCAGAAACACGAAGATGCATTTAGCAGTACTGTGTTGTAATACATGTTAAAACAGACAGCTAATTATAAGTTCATTTTACTGTGGCAGGAGAATCCAAAAAAACTCATACCTGTTGTAGGCATCCCAATGTTTTTTGCTGGTGGTCCAGTTTGGGCTATGGCTTGGTGCCCACTTCCTCTGCAGAATACTATTTACCGCACTGCACATATTAACCAGTACCTTGCTGTGAGTTGTCACAGTGGAATGGAGGACACATACATCAGTGGGCAGAGCTACTCACATAGTGGACTTATACAGATCTGGGACTTTGGCCATCTTGACAACCAGCAGTAAGTTAAATGTCACCTCATATGAAGTTTATGTTATTGAGAGAGATATTTGTCCAGATATTTTACAAGGGTACTCTTTTGTCCAACCAGATTAATCTTTTGAGAAACACCCATAGAAATTAATTTTATGTATGTAGGCAACAAGGAAATTGACTGCTTTTTTTTAAGACATCCTGCATAATCTGTGTTTTATTTTCTACAAAATGACATTTATTTCATAATTTTATCTTTTGTGTTTCAATAATATGTGTTTTATAAATCATGTGATGGTAGAGTAAAGGTTAATTTTGTGAGATGCTCTAAATGAACTGAAAAATGAAGATTTAATCACATATGTTTACAGGTTATGCTCCACCCCAAAACTGGCTGTTGGAATTGCCCATGATTATGGTGCAGTCTGGTGCATGGAATGGTGCCCCTCTGGTTGTTACGATACTCTAGATGTGGAAGTACCTAAGTGCAGGCTGAGACGACTTGGTCTCTTGGGTGCTGCTTGTTCTGATGGCACTGTGCGGATATTTTCTGTCTGCTTTCCATCTGAGTTACAGGACAAGATCTGTGGCAGGTGAGACATTTCTCTGTCTTTCCAGATTGTTCATTTGGCTTTATTACAACTTCGATAGTCATTACCCTTAAAATCTTATTCACGTGCATCAGGTGTTCTGCTCATAAAATAATCTCAACCAAATCATTTCCCCTTACATATATAAACAGTTGTGTGTAGATTCAAAAAAACATTTATTTTTCAGTATCCCCATATTCAAAGTGGAAGCGGTCCGAACGCTCGTGCTAGATGATCGACAAACCTGTCTTCTTGGGGACTCCAAATGGCAGTGCACTCGGTTGTCGTGGTATAAGGGCAAAGGACACAGGTAGAATGACCATCATTTGTACCTTGCAATAGGTGAACCAGTATGTACATTGTAGTAGTATAATTAGTGTAATCGCACATGTTTCATGAAGACTTTTTCTTACATTTCTGTGGTAATCGCCACCCTTCTTTCACATATTCTTTACAGCTAGTCATACTGTACCCCATCTCTGTCCCTCTGTGTATGTACCTATACAAAATAATTTACCGAAATAATCCTAGTATTGCATAGTTTGGAAGTGGTTGGGGGTGTGTGCAGTGCCAGCTGTGGAAACAGTGACAGTTTATTACATCACATATATAAAAGAAAACTATACAGTTACATATGCAAATAAATCCATTTACACATAAACTGCTGCGTACTTAGGAGAACCAAAAAAAAGCCCCCTGCCCCAAATAACCTGCATGATCTTTATCGTTGCACCGTGCATTTTGTAGTTTATTTAATTAACACACCAACAAATGCACATATATTCAGTTAATGATCTAAAAGTCACATTAAAGCACTTAAAATGCTCCTACATGTTTCGATCATACGATCATCCTCAGGGAGCCTACATTGTTCCTTGCTAAAGTTATAGTTTGAAAACAATCGGTGATTTACATCATTACGTTGATTTGGTGCTGTGGCAGCATGTCAGTAAACAAATATATTTATTTAATAGACCGTCAAAGCAATACAGTAAGAATTAATTATTGTTTCTTGTCCTGTAGTTTTTATCCATTAATCTTGATGTTGATGTTATTCAGCTTCATTTGTTTAATTTTGCACGTCTTGTTAAACCATATTGCCCCATTTGTTTTTAATAACTTTAGCTTGGTTTCTTGTAGTTGTTGTTGAGTTTTGCTTGTTGGGTACTAACTATCTTTATCGTTGCACCATGCATTCTTATTATTTCTTACTGTATTGCTTGATGGTCTATTAAATAAATATATTTCTTTACAGACATGCTGCCCCAGCACCAACTCAACCTAACTATATAAATCACTGAGTGTTTTTAAACTATAACTTTAGCAAGGAACAATGTATGCTTCCTGAGGATGATCATATGATTGAAACATGTAAGGGAGTTTTAAGTGTTTTAATGTGAATTTTAGAGCATTAAATGCATATATGTGCATTTGTTGGTGTATTAATTAAATAAGCCTGCATGATATGGCAGGGTCCATAACCACTCACATTGTAATTGAAAACTCTGAGCTTGTAATACCAGGCATGGTTGCTGACCTGACCCTATCCTACCAGAACATAAAATTCAGAAGAAAATGCTGGTCCCAATTGAGATAGGTAGTTGCTAGCTTCCTTCCAAAACCATAACTGTCTGGAACTGTCTGGGTCTGGGCAAACATGATGAAGGGTGGAAATGAGAGGGAGGGGCAAGGAGGGGGGAGGAGAAGGGTGTGTGCACTGTGATTCTAACCACATACCAGGGCTGTGCCTGACCTCATCACAACACTTCCATTCATGTGGTTCACACAAATTAGCACAGACAACAACAATCACTCAACCAATGCCATGGTACACATGAATGGGAATTACATTTACTTCAGTAAGGGAGATGTGCATTTATGCAAAAACTGTCATGGAAATATATTAGAATTCATGGAGATTTCCAGCAAACTCGTTATGATTGTGTTATGAAGTTAATACAGTTGCTAATACAGCATTTAAGAGTGTGCCAGTTTTTGTGTACTCGGAAAAGACAGTAAGTAAAAGGCAGTAAATTATGATATTATGTATTTTATACAGTTCTATGCTGCATACAATTCTTAAAAGAGGAGAGATCTGGTAGTAACATGTGTGATAGAGCTGGGGAATTATTCAACCAGAGCAGAAACCAGCTAAGAATAATGAAAGGGCTGCTAACAGGACACTGTCATATTTGACGTTCAGATGACCGTGCATCATGATAAATTCTTATAATAAAACCAACTATATGCACTAATTTCTGAAATTGGTTTTTGTTATAAAACTCTACATGTTTCAGACAGTTCCTCTGTCCATCATCAGGAGTTTTTCACTGTACACGCATCAATGGTTTATGTCATACAGGTTTGCTGACAGCTTGCAAGAAGGATCAGAACAGAACTGCAGTTCCATCCTGATCCTGCTTGGAAGCTGTCAGCAAACCTGTGTGACATATACCATTGCTGTGCGTACTGTGAAAAACTCCTGATAATGGACAGGGGAACTGTCCGAAACATGTAGGGTTTTATTCTGAAAATAAATTTGAGAAATTAGTGCATCTAGTTGGTTTTATTATAAGAAGGAAACTGTCATATAAAAGTACATTTTTTTTACACTGGTATTTATTTCTGAATGTGATAGATGCAAACAGGCATCTGTAACAGCCTGACATGTTCTTTGTTACTGTGAGGATTTGGCAGTATTAAGGTTTAGGCACCTTGGCCATCACTTCTTGAAACCAGTTGACTTTAAGGACATGTCTGTCAACAGGATACTGCATTGTGTTAAAAGTGCAGGGCTTCTGAATGCATAAGCCACAGGGCTGCACAGAAGATCAGTAAAGGTCAAAGTGAATGGGTCAGTGCAATGGTTGTCCTACTGTATTCTGTCCTGTTCTAAATTATTCAAAAAGCTGATGGAAGTTATTATGTGTAATACCGTTGCACTCTGCTAATATGTGTAAGGTGATACAGAATGGGGAACTTGCCACATGAACTACACTTGCCAACTGTAAAGGTGGGTACAAACTTGTAATGTTACCACGTACCCTAACGCCGTAACTTTGCAAGTGACTGACATGATACAGAGTTATGAGCTGAACTTTCACTCTGTGCCTCATAGCGTAACAGTATCCTGTGAGCAATACACCATGGGGTTCCCAGTTTGTTATGGGAGCCCGAATGATGTCTTTGCAGCTAGCAGTGGCTTCGTGCATTTATATACATTACACTTTAAAGAAAAAGACAAAGGAGCGGCGGTGGTGACTGTCATGTTGCACGTCCAGACCTGCTCAGGCTGTAACCATATCATCCCTTTGATGCAGCAGCCAAATACCGACAGCACACTGAAGAAGCCCATAACATTACCACGTAGCCAACTTTAGATACATTACATGGTCACCGGTCCCTTCCGCACTGTCACGATATGGTGTTATGGTAAGCGGTAACGTTACAAGTGCGTACCCACCTTAAGGGGTGTAACCACAAAAGGTGTAGACAGTGGCTTACACTGGGGGCCCATTTGAATGCCTGGCTGAGTTAATAATTTATACATCATAAGTATAACGTTTACTATGTCTACATTACATAACATATATCATGAAATGTACATGGTGTCAAATCCCAGAAGACCATATTGTACTGTCATGAAATTTGTCAGATGTCACAAAACATCATGCATTAGTTATCCTACTGTGAAAATAAACATGTAGCCATGTTACATTAGTATGATGATAAAGGGGTGTAGTGTTCATGGTATATTCAGTAATTTCATTATTTGCATGGTCAACAAAGATACTACAATTTAGAATCCATGCAACATGTTTTGCACTTTTTTGTGTTCTCTGTTTGATCCACAGGATAATTGCTGGAAGTTTCACTAATGGCATGGTGGCTGTGTGGGACATTGCAACTGAATCACCACTACTGAGCAAGAGGGTGGGCAAATCGTGCATTCTGTATCCATATCACTCATTCCAGGCACACATTGGAGTGGTTTCAGGTATGACAGGTGTCAGAGATCTAGCATCTCAACATACTTCCTGTTTGAAGAGAAGCACTGCTGTGTTGGTCCATGTACACCAAAAGTTTTACTCACATTTGCATGAAATTGAATCTTTTCAGCACCTATCAAGCAAGTCATTAACCCTTTTGCTCCATATCTCTACTGTAATTGAGGCACAGTGGGATTCTGAGAAAAGCGAATACCCACGAAAGTCATCAGCCAAGAACGTGCAATGTAATGTGCGGCCATTTAAATCCTGGGTCTTTTGCAGAATACACTTGGCAGTGAATTCTTGCTCCAAAGAGTTCAGTATGCTGATTGCTTCAATGCAGCATTTGCTGTCTTTATTCATTTCTTGTATCACCAAGAAAGGGTGTTACCTCCTGTTTGCTCACAGAAAACATCCTTTCTCATTTGTCCATATGATCCTGCATGCAGCTCAGCTGTCTTTAGTACTGGCAGGATTGTTGATGGTGACTTACGTCAACACAATGCAAAGTTGGTAGTCTCTTTTTACCCGATTTTGCTGTGATGCGACTTGAAAATTTACACCACTCTTTGACTTTACACGATAATGTTTGGTTTAACATGACGTAGCATACACAACTTGTGGTTGCTCGTGTATTGTGTGGGAGGCTTGCAGAAAGTGACATCACTGTCATGTCATCAGTCACGCATATGGATCGATTTTGTTAGAGATATAATCACATGGCTTATCTAGTTTCCTCTTCTACAGCGTAGGCTTTTCTTACCGACATGAGTGAGAAATGTAAATCTACATCCCATGGTGCAGTCTAGTGAAAAATCAGTGAAAGACTGTTGGTACTGAAGCAAAATTAAATGTATTAAACTGACTTGGGGACGGTGAATGAATTGTTGACATATAACTTACTGTATGATTCACTCATAGTAGTATATGTAAAATATGGTATAATGCTGGTAGAATGACAGAAAATGCTGTCAGGACCTAAGTTGTTTGGGTAGCAGGTCTACTACAGTCCTATCAGAATGAATCATACCAAAAACAATGGATATGAGTTGTTTACATGTTTGTTGCATTGGAAATAAATAAGTATATTGTATAGAAATGTTCTGTATATACTGCACATGTATACTCTACAAGTCTGTATGTCCACTAGTGGTATAGTCATACAGTATTTTGGTTGAGGTTTGCAATCCCCTAACCCCCACAGGAAATAGACTTTATTCAATGGGAATTTTGTGTTTGATTTGTGCAGTGTTTTTGAGGAACATATCCCTTGCATAATGTAAGACCTGCCTGTATGAATAAAATTATGGATTTGAAGAGACTGAATGCTAGTTTATCCAAAACCAAGTTCTAGGCAGAGTAATTGCTGCTGCCATGTGGAGTGATTGCTGTAGATGACACTTCCTGTTTCTCATGTGCAGCCATCGCATTGAGCCCTCAGGATGATGGCCGATACCTGATGACAGGCTCATTTGATCGTACCACAAAATACTGGGACCTGGAAGATACCAGTGCACCTATCACTTTGAGCAAGAGAGGGTCGGTCACCGATGGTGTGTGGCTCACCCATTGGGTGTCTGCTATGAATTCATTTGATGACAGCTACTCGTAAGTCAGTGAACAAGTTTACTAGGTTTGTAGTCTGGAATGTTTGAGGAATGAAAACAGCTGTGCTTAACAAAGGGCCTGATTATTTGTAGAATCACATTTTTTAGAACCTGTTTGATACACACGTGTTGGAACAGATCATGAGGGTAATTTTCTCATTACATTCTAATAATTTTTTTTAAACAATTTTTAAGCTGCATGAAATTTCACTTAACACGTTTTGCTGAATCTACATACATTACATAACTATTGTTGACTGATATGTTTGTGGGAGTTGATCATAATATGATTTTTTCAGAAGCAGTGAAGAAGGCACTTTTGAGTGGTATAAAATGGGTAGAGAGGGTTGAGATAACATGGAAAATAGTTGAAGAAGCATTCATCCCAAAGTACTTGTGTCAATAAACTGCTTAAAATGTAAAGAATCTTGTTTGTTCAGACCAGGCCATACAGTCTGCAAGGCTTACTGTGTAGAAATATTGATAAGATTATGTGAAGCTGTACATAGTAAACTGTCTGAACTTCAGACCAACATAAAGTTCCTACATCATGACATAGCTTCAGCTCACTGAGCAGTCTGTGTCAAGCAGTGTATAAGAAAGATATCAATTGTTTGACTGGAACATGCCCCTTATTCGCCAGGTTTGATGCCCGGTGATTTTTGGCTCTTTCAGAAATTAAAACCACTGTGAAAGCCTGAATATTTCAGTATACCGAAGACACTCAGAAAAATGTGACAACACCGAAGATGATTCCAAAAGAGGAGTTCTTGGGTGTTTCTAACAGGGATGTTGCTAGTCTAAGTGTACAGCTGCTGAGGTGGAATACCCCTTTTTTAACTCTTTGGCACCAAAGGACACATAGTCCTCACACAGTACATCCCTTATAAAGCTGAGCATTAGTGTGCGGCCCATTTAAGTCACAGTGTCTTGCACTAATCATACAGGAATCAGGTCAAGTTCACTGCAGAATAGGTCATGAGGACCCAGGGGGGGGGGGGGGGGGGGGGGGGGGGGGGGGGGTAGAGGTATAGCTGTGCTCTTTCTTTAATCTTGGTGCTGGATAGGGGTGGGTGGTTAACACCATGCCCCAACCACTTTACCACTGGGAAGAAGACCCAGTACCCATTGTAAGCAAACAGTAATATTTGCAATACAATAATTGTGGAAAGTTTGTAGCAGCATCTCATGTATAAATCTACATACGTCTCTTAATTTTACCCAACCATATTTTTCAGAACGGATAGTACACAAACAATACATTTTGGTAATGCTCTCAGAAATTGTTCATATTATTAAAACATCATGCTTCATAAGAAGAGTTTATTGGATTAAATTATGTAACTGTTGTCACTTCATAAACACAGGACTTCATTGATTTTCATGCAAAACTGGTAACTTTCCATGATAAATGAACCAAAATTATAGTGGTTAGTTTCCTGTTTTAATGATAGTTTTCAATATAAGATCTGGTGATGGGGAGTGCCATCCATACTTTACTATGGACTGACAAACATGAATACCTCACAGACACACTGTAGTGGAACCTCTGTACATTATGTACTGAATTAAGCTACTTGTTTCCATACACATGACTGGTGTAGAGTTTCTTATTACAATCCCATTACATTAGAAGGGACTCTGATGAGGACTGTGGAGCCAAATGGCAACACCCTGACCTGGTTACTTCTCTTCTGCAGTCTGTTCTGTTTGTTTCAGCTTGGGACATGCAAATGGAACTTTGGCTCCAGTAAGGCAGTTTGGATTTTGCAGTTACCCACTTTTGGCTCAGAACTCAGTGGCTTGGGTAAGTACAGTATTATTTTTTTAATGTGGAACATAACTGAACCTGCAGTTTCAATGTGCATCTCATTTATAACTTCTTAATTCTGTCTTGTCATCAGTGATCCACCCAAATACCATATTTAACCAAACATTAGATAATAATTTTTTTACTTCATTATTTGAAAAACTTGTAGTCACCTACTAATTTAAACACTTTATGTGTAGGTATTTTCCTGAAAATTGAAGATTATGAAGGGAGGCCATCCCACTGGAGTTACACAGAAAAGAATCCTAACCTGTTGAATAGATCTGTCCAGCTTTTGTTTCTAGAAACTGAAGGAGACTATCTCCATTCTGAGCCATTGTAACGTTGCATGCCAAGTGCTCCCTAGAAATCAGTGTGCTACTGAAGCAGACATTGCGTAATTTCTTGCTAAATTTGTATTGCCATGTTGTGTGATTTACAGTCCGTATCAACATGTGATTGGATGAATGCTGTGGCCCAGAGCACATTGGCTGGGGAACTTACAGTAATTTTCGCACACCAACTGTTAATAGCCGTAGACACAGAAAAAGGCATGAGGGACAAGAGAATGGTAAGTATGCCTTGCGACCTGACAGACAAATTGTGTGCCCGATACATTCGTAGAGCGAAAGCATCTTGCTTTTTATGTGATTGTTGTACTTGAAGGCATCGATTTTAGTTCTGCACCACATAGAACTTTTAGTTCATTTATGAACAGTTACTCCACTTTTCCGAGCATTGTGATATACACAAATGAGTGTTTCTTTGTAGGATATGTTTGCTAGACTTCTTGCAAAATGGAATTTGAAAATCTAAACAAAATCTGCAGATTGGTTTCAATGTGTTTTACAGCAAACTGGCCTTTGAATGTACAGTCTAGGACTTCTAACTTAAAACATGAATGCTATTTAAGAAATGCAAGTATTGTGAGTTGGGATTTCTGCCTGGTGAGACAGGATCAGTCAGCAACTGCAATCTATGCAAAACCATTTGATCATCTATAAAAATTACTTTTCAGTTGTTATAGCAGCCATTGTATTTGGCACTGGTGTTTTTCAGTGACTTGCTATGCATTCATAGATACTAACCCATACCCTTGGCTTCTCTTTCCCTACACTTTGCTGTGCTTCCTTACCCCACACGTGTCGACTATTAATCCTAGACTGTATGTGGAAAAGCACCAGTTCGTCAGGTATGAATTTGTTAACTGTGCCTTTTGTAGTAATAACGAGCATTACTTATGGATACAAAGACAGTCCAGATTACAAACTGAAGTCTTCAGGGAAGTGACTAATTGATTTGTAAATGGTTACTGTTTCAAAGGAGCTTGTTGCCTTTATCTTCAGTGTTGAAGCATTTCTGGGTTTGGATGGCCATGTTTACAAGTACAGTTTGTAGCAACACAGTGAAAGATCCAGCAGATGATTCCACTGATCTGTAATCAACATACAGTGGGGTATACTAGAACGAACATAATTGGTTGTAGAACTTCATTATAGCATCTGTTCTTTCCAGCATACATTGAAATATGTGTATTGAGGAGTAATTCATTCCAGGCCATCAGCCTAGATAAAAGTTACCATCCAACACAATCACTAAGTTAAATAGCTTTCTCACTCTATTTTGCCAGCTCTTGGCTAAAAATATGTAGCAGAATAATTTAAAAATATATTTTTACTGCTAAAGTGCAAATAAGCAGATAACTGAACTAAACTGATAACTGAACCTTACAAACGATAACAAAGATGATGACTGACTCCAATCAAAGCGGGAAGTTCCAACACATCATACGCACGTGCGTGCTACTTTGACTGATTGTATTCATCCGTGTGTGCTGTAGCATATGTGTTCATTGTAGCTTCCTGATATTATTGTTAAAAACTGTTCGTTGTAGTATTCATTTGTTATAGCATCATTCGTTGTAGCATACCCCACTGTATTTGAAAGAAGAGAGGAACAGTGCTCATGCTTGTGTATACAATGCACTTGTGAGCAAGCAAGTGTCAAATGGCACTAGCATTGTTCTCACCACACACTTTTTAACAGCCTCCATATTTATATTGGCAGCTTTGTAGGGATTACTGTTTCATGGTTAGTGAAGAAAAATGTTATTTGTCTGCTTTTGACGTTAAGGTGACCGTGCATCATGATAAATTCTTATAATAAAACCATCTAGATGCACGAATTTCTCAAATTTATTTTTGGAATAAAACTCTAAATGTTTCGGACAGTTCCCCTGCCCATCAACCGGAGTTTTTCACTGTACACACAGTAATGGTATATGTCATACAGGTTTGCTGACCGCTTGTGAGCAGGATCAGGACGTTTCGTTAAGAGTTTTATTCCAAAAATGAATTTGAGAAATTAGTGCATCTATTTGGTTTTATTATAAGAATTTATTTGTCTGCATTATATGGTATTCCCTTGGTCAGTGGACTGTAATTGTCAGGGAAGGTGGAAAACTTTACAGGAAGTGTAAGTGCAACTGATTATTGGTATGACCACACGGACAACTGCAAGTAAAGATTGCAAATGAAACGGCATCTGACAGTTTACATTTATACAGGAAAATACTAGTAGAAACTATTTGTTAGTCAGTGTGTGTTTACGATGGAGACCATTATAGGACCTCCGAGATATTGGTGGTGCAGGTAACTTCTACATAAGACCATCATCCAAAATAGGATCTGTATGAGTATATATCATGGTACATACACTGTGCATCTGAAACTCACTTTTTACAAAGACATGCAATTGCTGTGTTTCTTGTAAGATAAGGAATATAAGCTGAAGAGAGTAGACAGGTGTTAAGCTCAGTAACATTACTTTGGTGCAAATACTGTACTGTGAAGAACAGTATTAATTTTATTTCTCATTCCACTGTAGTTCTTGAATGTAATGCTCCTGTTGCAGATTATCAGCTACACAGACATTATGCACATGGAAGATCAGAAAGAAGAGGGCTCTAGGAAAGGTGATGTCGCAGAAAAACCACACACTTCACAACATTCTACATGTGTTGGGCTGCCAGATGAGCATGATATGGATGTTGATCATTCCTCAGATGACAGGAAGTCTCAACTCAGCTTTGAAGACATGTTTCCAAAGTTAGAAAGTAGAGGTAGCATTCCTGTATTGCGGGAAGGCAGTAGTGCTGGTAACATGGACGTGGATGTCATTGATAATTGTGATGTATCTGTATCAGGCTCTGACAATGCACGGACAGATGGCCCTAATAGAGAATTCAGGTCGGGGGTTCAGAGTCCCACTGAATCATTAACTGTCTCTGTTCAAAGTGATGTTGAATCCAAGGAAAGTGCAATAACTAGAAACTTGACACACAACACTCTTAGCGACAGTGTTACATTAACAGAAAAAGTTAAAAGTATAAGTGTTTCATCCCGAACTAGTGACTTGTCACAGTATGACTTAAGTGTGACAGATAGTGCTGATCCAGAAAGAAGTTTTAGCATGGAGTCATCAGTGGCTATAGAGAGCATGTCCAAAGCTGATGAGAACATGAAGAACACTGTAGATTGTCCTGAGAAAACGGACCACATCAGTGATAAAACCAAGGACAGTTCAGGTGCTCAGGTTGTGTCATACGACCAGGTACACAAGAAGTGTGGCCTGATCCTGTGTGACTTCCCAACAGTAAGTAATTCTGTACATAAGAGGGTCGAGTTTGTTAGTGAAAGGATGTGGTACAGAGCATCAGTGTCACGAATGATATTGTTCTGAATGTGTATTCCGTAATCTGAGGAGATGAAAGCAATGGTACACAAAAATGACTTTTATGAAAGACTGTATATATATATATATATATATATATATATATATATATATATATATATATGTGTGTGTGTGTGTAACCGACATTGTCAGGCCACACCACCACAGAACAACACATTGTAGGAAAAATGGTAATGGTACCATAATAGTTTATCCAGCACAGCTGGGGAATAAGGAGTACCAATCTTGCTGGCCTGTAGAAGATGACAACAGAAAGCAATTATAATGTAGGCCATGATGCAAAAAATAAACCATGTATTATGTACAGAACATTGCAAATGTAAAACGTACAACACTGTGTTAGCTGCCTCCCAGGTGTTTATCAAGCTGATACATCATTAACCCTTTAAAGACGAAGCGCAGACTGCTTTATTTAAAGACCCAGTTTGTATCGTGCAGTAAACACTTTTCATATCAGTTATAAAAACCAATCAGTTTATAGTGTAAGTGGCACAAGTCACTGTTTGTTCTCAGATAAATACAAAACACATAAATACAGTGTGGGCAGAGCGTACAGTTGTTAAATGTTAAACTGTTGGTGCATCACGTAACCGGTAGGCTTTTAAAGGTTAACTTCTTCTACTCGGAGATCAGCAGTATCAAATGTAGAGGTGTAAATCACTACAGACTCAATAGAAATATGTGCTGTTGGAGTGAACTTGTTGCTAAACAAATTTCCAGGTAACGTAACTTTTACTGTACAAGAAATGTTCCTCTTGGTGAGACAACTCAGCAAAAATTACATTTTTTTTTTTTTCCTTTTAAAATTAGACACAGGATACTGAAACAGCTAATCATAATATATACAGTAATACTTGTAGTACCAACATATGCACACAAGTATATTGAAATTAATTTATATATACAATGAACTCCTGCATGTTTCAGCGAATCATGTGTACAGTACACAGATTAGATACTTTAAAAAGTATAAAATGAAGTGATAAAAGTCTTAATATGGGTTACTGCCATGAAAATTACCTGGAGAGACTTAACACCACAAAGAATCTTTTTCAGAGTAGTCTTTTGGCAGGCCAAGATTTGAATCTGGGACCTCCCAGTATGAAGCAGGAGTGCTACATACTAGTTAGCGACATTCAGAAAACTGGGTCTTTAAAATATACCAAGTTTCCAAATATGAAGAATTGAAACTAGCTAAGAATAGCTGGTTTCTATGTACTCTGCAATGAGCCTGTAGGTCTATCAGAACAGGGAATTTCTTGGCCAGCTGATTATAGTCTGCTTCTGAGTGGTGCTATTTTTTGTATTCTTGGGTGTTTGTAGCTGAAGACATTTATAGTAAATCTGCTGTCTGACTTAGAGCATGTATTAAAGAGCAGACATTCAACCGTTTCCTCTTTCAGGACAATCTGAAGCACATGCCACATGAAGCACGTTGGTGGATGCGACAGTCAGACAAGATGCGAACAGTGGATGTGGATGCATACCCCATCGGCTCCATTAACAGGGTAAGTGCACTTGTACATTAGTGTATATATTGTAGTTGTGCTGTTGCTGCTGCTGCTGTTGTTGGCAACTTCAAGAAGGAGCTGCTGCAGAAACATTGTGACATGGTTGCATATTGCAAGGATTAAGTGCATACAGGTGAAATGTAATTTTATTTCTGAATTTCATGTTTTTCTTCTCAATTCCACCCTTATTATTCTTGTCTGAGAACTGACAAAAGCAGTGTGCAAGGACTCTTCTGTCCAAAGCTCCCAGGTTTCCCAAAGAGCATTGCATTATATGAAGGTTCCCATACTTCAACTGTTTGTCCATCTTATAGGAGTAGTATTAAAATGCAGGTGGTTATGGAGCAGTGGTGGAATGACACGTATCTTACATGGACTGGCACAGGATCAAATGCAGGTCTCCCTGGTGAGAGGCCAGTGACTGTCTGAGCCATGGCATGGCCCTGAAGACTGACCTTTGTCTAAATTGTACAGGGTGGCAAGAAGGCACCATACACCAAGCATTGTGCCAGCCATAACAAAATACAATTAAATTTCCTAACTACAGTTCCCATGGATGCACCTTAGACACTGTTGCCACACGGCTATTGTACATTGTAATGTGTGTCATGGTATGTAAACTTAAATTGATTTTGAGTGTGTGTGTGTGGTGTGCATATGTGCATGCTTAGGCCCAGTACTGCAGAGTCGAGCAGAGATATTCAGCACTAATATGTCAGTATTTATGTACACAGTTCTCATTGATAGGCCAGAAACTGTTGTGGGTTTAAAGAGCAGCATTAGAAAAGAACTTAAGTATTGAACTAATTGAAATACAAACTCTTCTTCGTTTTCAAGAGCTATAAGTTATGCCAAACTGTACACTATTCTGTCTTCTAATCAGAATAAGTCATGTTGTGTCATGTTAAACTCTTTTTGCTTGAGGGCATTTCTCTTGGCTGAATTGAGATGTATAAAGTGATCCCGTTACAGGCCCGGTGTGGCCCAGAGGGTGGGTAGAGGTATAGCTCTACTCTTCCATGACCGCGGCACTAGAAGGGGGTGAGTTGTCAGCAGCACACCCTGGCCGCACTTTACCCCCAGGAAAGACCCGGTACCCATTTTACAGGAAGCTGGGCAGGCCCCAGGACCGGTCTGGACAAGCAGAAAAACTCGTCTCCACCGGGATTCGATGCTGGACCGTCCAGCCCATAGTCAGTCGCTATACCGACTGAGCTACCCAGTCCAGGCATTGAGATGTATACCAGATAATATACACACCTCTCCCATATCTCCAACAAACAGCTGTGAGGTTGCAGTGATCTTCACTCACATTGAAGAATACTGTTTACTGGGACATGATGCTAAGGTTTCAGACAAACATGTCAGTGAAGGAATCATTAGTATGACTTCACTTTGCTCTCCAGTGTTCCAAGGAAGCAAATACATCATGCAACAACTGTGGTCTCTGGTGGCTACAGGTGAAAGCACATCAGACAGGTACTGACTAGACCATAGATGGTACTGTGTGGCTCACAGACCAAGACTGGTGAAACTACAGACAGGTGCAGCAAAACGGTGCTTCACCATGTCCTGCTTCCCATAATACTATTACCACCACCACCAACATTAATGCCGCTGCTGTAATCAGAATCTCTCATTGAGTCGAGATACTGATGCATTGTGTGGTTAGGGTGATAGACATTGTAAAGATTTGTATTTATGTTAACAAATATCACTTAATGTGAAGACCATCGAGGAAATGAGCAGATAACATTAAATGAATGGCAGTAGAGTAGGGTGTGATAATGACTGGATTTAACATACTTAGAAGTGGTTCCTGTGCTGAATTATTGTGTTGGTTGTCTTGAATCTTGTTGACATTACTTTCATTAGTTGCATGTTGAACATAATACTGTAATTAATGACAGTGATTTGAATGATACCTCTGTACAATCAGGGGATGCATTTGTCTCTACCTTCTTTATGCCTGTGTCCCACAGGTAAGCTGGAACCCTAACTGCCGCAGCTTCTTGTGGCTTGCTGCAGGTTACCATTGTGGCCTGGTGAGAGTACCATGCATGCAAGCAATGTATTGCAAACCCATTGAGGATATTCTTCAGCATGGAGAACGCAAAGTTGCAGCATTACTAAACGAAGTTTCAAAAGACTCTCAGTGAGTTATCAGCATGTGATGACTGTCTGAGATCCAACACAACATGAGCAGAACAGTGTAAACTTTTGTTACTGAATTAAAAAGTGTGTAAGTTTTGTGAGATATATTGTGCTGATTTTGTTATTTAATGTATTAAGTTTTTCATGGGACAGCACATAGTACAAGGATGGAAATTTGTCTAATATACGGGTTTGCTTTGTTTGCCAAAGTGAAATGTATGATTTTTAAATGTTTTGTTGAATTTCTGTTGAAGGAGGTGCACAAGTATTCTGTGCTCTTCTGTTTACTCTTCCTGGCAGCATAGCAAAGCTATGTATACTCAGAAAATAAAAAAAGTCCTGCAACCTGTAGGTTACATGTAAACTAATACATTTTTTTTTTCAGGAATAACAGGTCTTTGTTGTCACTCTTCCACACCCTGTTCACAAAGCTAAATAAGAATGCTGGTAACATAATAATCCCATAGATTACAATATGTTGTTAAATTTGAAATACGAGGTCTGTTAGAAAAGTATCCGACCTTTGGCCGGGAAAAAGAAACTGGCTTACTTGGAGCGTTGGACACCGAATCACCCTCAAAGTAGTTCCCTTGGGACTCCACACACTTCTCCCAGCGGTGCCGCCATTGTTGGAAGCATGCCGAAAAAGCCTCTTTCGGAATGGAGTTTAGCTCGGCTGTCGTTGCTGCCA
>Ga0131853_10010104_pt1 | contig 17271 bp, 15 predicted proteins | sample TergutLab28metaG_FD_92764 | JGI IMG/M metagenome (GOLD analysis project Ga0131853, IMG submission 92764) | Labiotermes labralis P1 segment gut microbial communities from Petit-Saut dam, French Guiana - Lab288 P1 (version 2) (version 2) | ecosystem: Host-associated > Arthropoda: Insects >... | reverse complement strand
TGTAACCTGTATGACCTATACCTATTGCTGTGTGTACAGTGCTAGACTCCTGATGATGGACAGAGGTACTGTCCAAAACATGTAGAGTCATATTCCAAAAATAAATTTGAGAAATTAGTGCTTACCTTGGTTTTATTATAAGACTATATCACGATGCTCAGTCCTGAATGTCAAAAATCATCATCACTGTTCAGCCCTAACATGGAATTTTTTAAAAGTCCATATTGCTATCTTGAGAAGTGATCCAGCATGCTTGTGAGGGTTGTTTGAGTGTTGTGTAACAGTGTCTTCTGCTTTGTTGCTCAGACTCTCTGGGACCTGCTACATCCTGTCTACTGGAAGTACTGTTGACTGTGCAACTTTCATGTTGTCAGCCACTTTAAGAAAGAGTGGTTAAGGAAATATAGCCTTCTAAAATCCTTAAGTGATTACCTGGATACCCAGTTTTTTTCCCTGAATCATATTATGACTGAATTATATGAATTTACAAGTAGATTTAAGTTACATTGTGGGTGGTCTGCGTTATGGTACAGAATGACAACTGAAGTGGAGAAAGAAGCAGAATGTGTTTGTGTCATCACAGACTTACACAAATGCCAAAAAAATACCACAGTTGTTGTTCATAGTTATCAGGTTTCTCCAGGTAACAGACTGGAAGGTTGCTAGTAGTTTTTACTTTATCCGTTTCTCTCTCTTGTATGTAACTGTACTGTCATTTGTCACGTAGTACATTATTTCTGCTGCCATGCTTTGAACTGAAATGTGTTACTGCGTATTGACTAAGCCCGAGTAACTTTGTCAATATACATAGGACTACTGAAAGAACAGGGTTTAGATTCTCAATACTTACAGTGATGTTTTTTTTTGTGAGATTTGAGGTTCTCATAGAAATGTTGCTGCACTTGGTTCTTGTGCGATGTGATGCCGCATCATTGGGCATTATGTTTTGAAGGATCGTAAAAGGGTAAAGCAATCCCATTGTGGGCCTGGACAGGCCCTGAGGGTTCCAGGAGGTTGAGACTCACAGATATCAAAACAGTCAGCACATGAAGGTGGTGAGGTTGTCAGCCGTATGCACCAGCTGCCTTTACCCACCAGGAAATATTTCTGGTACTCATTTCTGTTAGGGGCTGAGTCAACTCCAGGGCCATAGTTTGGCTGGAAGTATTGTGTCAATGAAAAACTCCATTGACACCATCGGGAATCGAACCCGTGACCTTCCAGCGTGTAGCACAGTGCCTCAACCAACTGTGTCACTGCATGCTCTTTCAAAGGATCGTAGTGCTTCCATCTTCTGGGTAAATCAATGCAAGAAGAATGTTTTTAATTCACGATACTTAACCAACAATATGTTCAAAATTGTTCCATAGCTATGTATGTTATAATATCACACTTTATATTCCTACATGTCTCGATCTGCATGGGACTAGCATCGGGGAATCGCACCAAAACATTACCACATAAGACCAAATTAGCCTCTTTTGTGCACTGTGGACATGGTGTGGAAGTGTCAAATGGTTGAAATGTAGGCATTTCATTGTAGAATAGTTGTATAAATGTGCTGGATCTTGATATACCCTATCTTGGAAGCAGCCTTACATACTTAACAAAAGTTTGCACATTATAATGTCTGGGTGGCCTGTGAAGCCCATTTGTTATCCCATTGAATGCATACTGGAAATAAAGACAAAAGTGATATGTTCTGAGTGACTGGAACAGTAAGTGAGGTACCAACACTAAACTTTCATTAGTACAAAAGCAAACCGCATGACATGTGCAAAACTTTGGCAGGGCCTGCTGTGCCATATTATGTAAGTGAAGCCTGCTGGAATTTAAAGTGTATGTAAGGAGACTATTGGCATAAGAAATGAAATGTGTGAGAACTACAGGCTATAGATATTACTGTATCACTAACAAAATGACGGCAGAGTAGAAGATTAAAAAATTCAGCAAATTATCAAAATTACTAGACACTACCAGAGTAACTGGAAATAAGATGTGCAACGAATGCGAAACAACAGAAGTTGTAGGTAGACTGCAGAAAGTGTGGCATGGAACTGTGTCATGGCATGTGGTCCTATGTCTGATAATATGGTAATGATTTGAGCAATGTGAATTGTAATAATGCTTTAATGGTCATTGGCTTGAAAAGTTGTACACATGTAAACACGAATAGTACAAGAAATGTTCTGCCTAGACTGTGGGTTTTGTCACCTCTGCAGGCAGATGCCAAGATGGCATTATGACCGCATTCTGTATTGTTTGTAGCTCAGTGAGCGTAGTGGTAAGCGGTAAGGTTTCTGTTTCCCACGTCAGCCACGTTACCAGCTATTCTGATTAAGTACCTTTGTCATTTTTTTTGTTATTTCTTTCTGGTGTGAATGCTATTGTGCAGTGTATTTGTTATCGTTGTCCTGAACTTGAGAGCTGTTATTTATTTCCTAGTAGATACAGTCTTTCTCTTTGATAAACCTGTCATGCTTGGCTAGGGAATAAAAGAAAGACCATTCAGTATGTCACATATGCCTTGAGCAGCTCCTTCCAAATCCTAATGGATTTACCCCATATGCATTAAAAAACCCAGGTGGTACAAGGAAGGTAGGATTACCCCAATAAGATTGATGGATAATGTTGAAGAAGACCTTATAAGAAGTGGAGTTAACAAATGGAAAACCAAGGCAGCAAACAGAATGGACTGGAGAAGTGTCACTGGGGGCAGTGAAGGCTGGACTAAGGCTGTAGCACCAATATGAATACATGAATTTTGCTGTATGATCATGCCAAGTTCTTATTTGATTTCTTGTATGACCCCACTCCCCCCCAGTTGGAAGAGATTTATTGCATAACGTAGGTGAATAAAACAGTCTCTCTGAAGTGGCCGCTGATTTTTGTTATGACATCTCTTTATTCTGTGCTGTATGTATCTAGTGTATACGTTTGATGCAGCATTATTCAAATGGGTAGATGGTAAATGAAAAACATTCTATGTTCCAGTCATGGAATCTTCTAACAAGAACAAACCGGAACTATGAATTCATCAGTTGGCGTTTAAGCTTCATTTGGTTCGTGGGTTTCTTGATGCGATATTGTTTCCTTCTGCCCCTGAGGGTTATAATCTGCTTCATTGGTGTAAGTACATTCATCATGGCTGTATTTACAAAAGAAGTGCAGTGTGTGATTGTGATTAACGTTAATTATTTGGAAATACAGAATTGTATGTCTTTTATACTGTAGTGCTGTCGGCCAGATATTAAGAGAGGGGGATAGGAGATTTCACATGCCCCAGTACCTCATGGCTCCAAGCTGGATTTGGACTCTAGGATAACAGTATTAGAACTGCAGCAGTTTGATGCACGGTCAGCTTGGCTGTGCGTGTGCCATTGCTGCTTTGTTGTTCATGTCCCTTAAAGGTTAATCAAATAATATGAATGATGTCCATTCTTGTCTAATAAGACTAGTAGTTGAATTGTCCAATTTAGAGTTGTGTAGAAGTGTGATTATGTGTAGTTCTTAGCTGCAACTCATCAAGACGCATTATGGCCGTTAAGGTCCGATTCATATGGCAAGGCCAATCAGAAAATTGTAATGCTGTTACGACTGGAGTAAAATTATATGCACTTTTTGGGCAGTACTTAACATGGCATGCAGCTGAATGCATTGCATCCCTGAAATCATTTCTTCCTGGAGAACAGATAAAATTGATCATATTTTGCCGAAATAAAAGTTAATTACTTTTTACATTGAGAAACCTTTGTACTGGGACTGAGAGATCTGTGTCGTCTCATTGCTAAGACCTTTTTCAAGTCCCAGGGCTGTGAGTGTGGGCTTTTAGGTGGACAGAGTCATGCGAAGACTTTTTTTCTCTGAGTACTTAGGTTGTAATGTATCAGTTATCATTCCACCAATGGTCCATACTCACTACCATTCCATCAGCCTTTGACATCATATGCCATATAGTCTAGACTGTAAGTTGTAAGAAAGTTAACTGAAGTATGAAACTTCAAATCTACATAAGCTTATGAAGTTTGCCATGACCGAACGAAAATTCTGATTCCTTTCAACATTGAATTTTTTCTTTTGGGAGAGCCTGCACGCAGACCCCTAGACATTTGAAAATTCACTGATGCTTCTGTAATTTTGATTAGGTGGTACTGATTAGGAAATATTTAAGAATGATTTAATGGGGAGTACCTGGAATAATTTTAGGCTTTCACCACAGTGTGGTTGAGACCTTCACTCATCTGGCATATTATGTAGTGTGTGTTTACTGACATTTCAGGACAGCATACCAGTCTCATCTTCAAGGGTCATTCAGTCCAATAAGAATGTCGCAAGAACCAGTCACCTCCCACTCCATCTCCTATATGTAATAATAATGTGGCCACCTATTGCCTGACATTCTTCTTGTACTGCTTGACACTTGAGGATGGGACTGAGGAGCTGTCCCAAAACATTGCTACACAAATAACGACATACACTGTGTAACATCACAGAAGAACACATGGTTGAGAGGAACAGTCTGTTTTAATATGATATATAATTTTATGTTAATGTAGCGAGCAATTCCACAGATTTGTCTAACAGTGATGACAGTCATCAGTTCTGGTCCTACCAAACCACAAACACACCCTGAAGATAGGGACAGAGTTAGTCCCTGAAACATCGGAAAACCTTCGTGTGTTGACGTGGCCGTCCACCCGAGAAAATTTCAATGAGTTCTGTCACTGTGAAAGCTTCAAGACTTACATAGATTTTGTTACACTTTCTACATAGTCTTTCAGTAACCACAATGAACCATGGTTGGAAACCAGTGAAATATTTAATCTTTACTCTGTTGTTGTTATGTGTGTTTCATAAACTTGTTTTGTTGTGTGCTGAAATGGTATAGCATGGTTTTATTTCAGGGTAGTGTGTGAAGAAATTGCAGTTATATACAGTAGAGTTTTGGTGTGTGTGATTAATTGGGACCGATAAAATCATCACAAACTTCAGAATCAATATTTACTCTAATATGCCTCATTGGTTTCAAGAACATGTGAAGTAGTAGCAATAAAATTATCAAATATTCTCATGAGCATGAAAGGTATGAAATTTGGTGTTCATGAGCACTTTTTGGAAGCATAAGGTTGCATTAAATGAGAGAATTAAATTCCCATATCATAAAGCATGAAAGCAATCAGTCTCACTTTTGGAGAGATAAAACACAAGATTGTGGTCATGAACATGGAGCTTCACAGACTTCAAGACTAAGTCTCTACTGCATTTAGAATGTGAACAGTCAACTCTTCTCTTTGAAGTGAATTTATCCTGCATTATGTATAATGTAATCCTTACAGGCAGTGACCTGGGACTGACATTCTTCATTTATTTTGTGCCAGCAGATGAGACATGCAGATTATTTGTTAACCTGTTGAACTCCAACAATGTGTCGGCTCATTGGTTGGAGAGTTTTTAAAAGTTCTGAGTACATTAATGTAGACACATACATGATTATGGTAAAAGTTTAGTACTGTACTCTCTCTAATTTATTTGCAAGTTTATCAGAACTTGCTTGTAGATCCATGTTGTCTGATGAATCACTTGAGTGAGTAAATGAGTTTCAGGCAGGCAGTAGTTTTTGCTAGTAGACTTCTGACATCTGTAACACAGATTGCAAGAGAAGTCTGTGTGTCATATTAATTTATAATTATCAGTTCCAACGAAAAACCTATTTTTAAAAAGTGTCTTGATTTTTATGTGCCATCATTTTTCCCACATTTTAAATTTTGTTGAATGTTACACTGACATTTTAAGGTGTTTCATTCATACACACGTACCATTTGATATTTGATGACACTGCATCTGGTATAATGTCTAGGCAGCAGAACATCTGATCTGCATTTTTAAGTAACTGATACAGAATTGCTCGGTGTGTCAGCTATTCTGAGTTAGATTTTATGCAGCCCTTTTGTGTGGATTTGTGAGTAATTTCTTGCAATAGGTCAAAGTTACTGCTACCCAACCAACATACACAGTTTTGTTAGAAATGAAAGATGTGGCTGAAAAGGGACCATTGTGTATTTGAACACTACGTACACGTATGTTTTATTTGTGAATATATTAACTCTTTTTCTTTTACAGAAGCCGTGATTACTGTCAGTCAGAACAACTGTGGTGTTTAATAATGATAGTTATAATGTTCTGTGTTTGTTCACAGGAAGAGTTAATATGGTGAAGGATTTTTCTTATTGCTTTTTGTTATTTAAATACCCCTCAAAACGAAAGTCTAGATTAACCAATGGAAGTGAATAAATAACATAATTGTCATCACTTTCTTCATGGTTTGAATTGTGTAGATTTTTTCTGGCCCAATTTTATATTTGTCTCAAACACATTTTTGTTGCTCTCCAATACAGTAGTCCCTCAGTCATCCGGACTGGGTGGGGGGGAGGTGTGGTCCGGACTAGCTGCAAAGCTGGATCACCAAGGGGATATACCAGGATATGGATAATATACCAAAAATGATCATTGTGTGCTAAAGTAAAACTTCTTAGAGTGATAATACTGTTCCTAACATACTTACTTATTAGTTACTTACTTAATTACTTACTTATGTACTTAATTACTTACTTACTTCATGGAGCAGAGTTTTCTTAAGAACCTAAACGGTTTCTACCCCGTCAAGAAATTCCCCATATTTCATGGAACCCAAAGGTTCATTACCGCATTCACAAGTGCCTGCCACCTGTCCCTATCCTGAGCCAGCTCGATCCAGTCCATACTCCCACATCCCACTTCCTGAAGATCCATCTTAATATTATCCTCCTCTCTATGCCTGGGTCTTCCAAGTGGTTTCTTTCCCTCTGTTTCCCCACCAAAACACTGTATATGCCTTTCATCTCCCCCATATGCATTACATGCCCCGCCCATCTCATTCTTCTCAATTTGATCACCCGAACAATATTTGGTGAGCAGTACAGATTATTAAACTCCTCATTATGTAGTTTTCTCCACCCCCCTGTTACCTTGTCCCTCTTAGTCCCAAATACTCCCCTCAACACCTTATTCTCAAAAACCCTCTGCCTACATTCTATATCAGTGTGAGCGACTGTACCTAAAAGTATTATATTATTATTATTATTGTTGTTGTTATCATCACCATCATCATCATCTTCATCATCATAATATACGGTAATAATTATTCCAGTGGGAAATAGTGGACTGTTGTTGGCCCAGAATTGTGCAGACCACATGGGAATTTGAATTACCCAAGCCTGGATTACTGTGGGATCACTGTATTTGTATTTTCAGGAGGCTGTCGGGCATGTTCAGAAGTTCGGCAATTGTCATTTCTCTGTCAATGTTTCTGTTTTATTATCTACTCTATTATAGATACACGTATACATTATGTGCTAGAAACACATACAATGAAATTTATATTGGTATGGTGAAAGTCACTGTAGTGACAAGCTTGTTCTTCTTCCTGGACCTGTTGTTTCACTGTACTGAACTGCAGAAGTCACCCTGTTTCTGTCGCAGACTGTTTGGATAGTTGTGTCAATGTTAGTTGTCGGTCTGGTTCCTGCTGGACGTATGAAACGCTGGCTGTACAGGCGTGCCTACATCATAACATGTCGCATTTTGGCCCGATCATTGTCAGCAATCATCACGGTGCACAATAAGCAGAACATGGTGGGTGGGGTGTGTGTTGCGAACCACACATCACCTATTGACGTTCTTATGCTGTCCACAGAGAATTGCTTCTCCTTGGTGAGTCTGCATCACATCGACGGCACTGTTGTTTAAATCTGGTGACACTTCTTGTGTTTGGAGGCTTCTGTGTTAATGTATTTAGTTCTTGAAACGTCAATGTTGCCTCTGTGCTCGTGTGAGATGTACAGTTGTGCTATTGTTATCAGTATTTGGAGGTGGGACTTGGAGTTTGATATGTTAATAACCACAAATAACAGATTCTTTGTTAGGAAATGTGGAGGGTGGTGTCATTATTTTAAGTTTGCCTTTAAACTGGTATTTTTTGTAAAGGATGTGTGCAGGTTAAAAACAGAAGCAAGAAAAGCAGAGATGGAGGAATTTCAGGCATCAGTTCTTCTCGTACGATATGCTGCATCACTAGGTATTCATTTGTGATGTTTTGAGATGACATAGTGGTCTCTGCTTCAAGGGTCTTAAGCTCCTTTGTATTACCAATGCACTGAGAAGCCAATTTTTTAATCTCACAGAAACTCTCAGAATATAAAAACTTTTCAGACCTGCTGATACTTGAGAACATGCTAGAAGAGACGTTTTTGCTCTAGGGGTATTTGTTGCAAGCAGTTAGTATATGAAAAATGGTCTTTCGATGTTGGCAGAAATAAATAATTTATTTTTAAGCACTCATGTTCTTGCAGTTCTTACCCTGTACGTTTTGTTCTCAGTCATCTCAGCCAGTACTACAGTTGGACGTGGATAAGCGCGATTCTAATTGCAGTGAATCGTCATTGATATAACTTCATAGCTTTCGAATTGCAGTTTTCCAACATTCCTGGGGCAGATGTGTGACAGTAATGTCATATAAACCAGGAACCTCCACTGTAGTTCGTAATATGTTGAACTGTATGTGTGTTTGCTATTTGTTCCAGTAGCTGTATCAGTACATTCTGTTGTGTTGTAGATGTGATGTCCTTGGCTGTAGCTTGGGTTCTTTTTTAATTGCTTTCAGGTGATGTGGCTCACAATTTGCACTGCGATTGTTGGCTATGTTCCTGAGGGAAAATTCAAACGGTGGTTAAATTATCATGTATCAGTCATGTGTTTTGGCGTCTTATCCAGTGCCCTGTCAGCTGTTATCACTTACCATAATCCGGAGAACCGGCCTAAATGTGGGATCTGTGTTGCGAATCATACGTCACCCATAGATGTCCTTGTCCTTGCATGTGACAACTGTTATGCTCTGGTAGGTTGTGGGTTACATGCTGTATTGTATTGTATCGACAATCTGTGCTTAGTGTAAGTAATGGTAAAGGTGTCCTTGTGGATGCTTTGTAGTTGTATGGTGAAGTGAAGATTGAGGGCCACAACTTTGGCACTAGATGGAGGTGAGTGTCAGCTTTATGTCCCAGCCACGGTACCCTCAGGCAATAATAATCCTGGGTACCCACTGCCTAGGAGGCTGGGTGTACCCCAGAGCTAGTCTGGATGTTGTAGAGGATGGGAACATTTCTTGCCCCTTGCTGAGAGTTCAGTTGTGGTTCCTTGGTCATCCACCACTTGGTCTAGTCACTGTACTGGCTGAGCTTTCTTGATTAATGCTTTAGTGTACAGGTGAAGAGTTTGGGACTCAGGCATAATTGTAAAATGTTGTGTTCTAAAATATGACAGTGTAACTATAAAATAGTTAAAACTTTCTCTTGAACACTTTTGTGTACATTTGTTTCTTTTGCATCTGAATTTGTATTCAGTTATTCATGCAGGGACTGGTAGGTACAGATGGTTGTCCAGGGACTAGTGCTGTAACACTGTTTAGTACCATTAATAATCTGATTGTTACTGACACATCTCAACATGGCTCTTTGCAATGTAAACTGACCCTTTTTTCTGGCATTAATACTGAAGATATCATGGCCACACACATAAAACATTTACAACTCATCTCATGTATATTGGACCGTGCATCATTGTGATAGTTGAAGAATAAGAGACCAACTTGATGTCACTAGTTATTAAGTTTTATTTCACTTCTTCTCTGCTCAACATGTTTCGGACATTAATACATCCATCATCGGGAGCCTGCGACTTTTCTGTTGTATCACCACATTGGTCATGTGTTCTTGTCTCGATGCATGTTGGAGTTTCGGTGTGGCTGGGTTGGGTGGTATCCGTGTAGCAGGCTGAACCCTGCTACATGGATACCGCCCCAACCCAGCCACACCGAAACTCCAACACACATCGAAACAAGAACACATGACCAATGTGGTGATACAATAGAAAAGTTGCAGGCTCCTGATGATGGATGTATTAATGTCCGAAACATGTGGAGCACAGAAGAAGTGAAATAAAACTTAATAACTAGTGACATCAAGTTGGTCTCTTATTCTTCAACTATTTACAACTCAGTTGTAAGCAGGAGGGAATATTGGATAGAATTCTTGTAGTTGGAATCTTCTGTCTCATGAAGGTTCTTCATCCCTTACCTTGTATTTTTTAATGTGCATCTGCATTCTCATTGTCTTAGATGTTCCTGCAAATCATTGAGGCACTCAGTGAAAAGAGTCTGATGCACCTATCTTGTATGCCATGGGTGTTGAGGCTGATAGGCAGGTTGGTAAGCCTGTAACCAAACGTAATGCAGGTAAAACTTACTCGGGTTATGGCGGATGCTGGAAATCCTGTCCTTTGCCAGGAAAGTTTTTCCAGTCTGGCACCAGTCTGGTTTTTTATTGGACAAATGAGAGAGGCTGAATTGAAGTATTGAGCACTTGTTGAGGAGAAAATGGGTGCAATCTGTGCTAGGCTTGGGATATTCTTTGGAATTGTCTGGACATCTTTAACAGGAGATTGGGGTTTCAAGTTGTGTGTTCTTTGTTGGAGTTTCATGTTGTGTAAGAACCATAAACATCTTATTTTCCAGTAACTGGATGTGAAGCTAAGCCAGTCACTCACTTCCATACAGTGTTGGTATTGTCATTTATGTGTACCGTTGCGTTTTGTGGTCATGGGGCAGTGAGATGTAGAATAGTAGGGATATATTTTGACTGAAAGTTTTTTTTTTGTGTTAGTGTAAGTTTATGTGTGATAAATGAGATTGTTAAATGTGTAGGTGTTTAGAATATTGTGTAACATAAGTCTCATCAAGGTAAGAATTTTGTAAATTCAGGATGCGACGTGAATGGTGAATTGTCCATAACTGTACAGGCTTTTCAGAACTGGAGTATGTGTGACATTGCATGCACTACTGTGCATACGAAATAGAAAGTTCTAAAGCTAAACAAGAGGTGTCTAATTCGTACAATATTGTAGTGAGAATGGGTAAGTAGAACTTCTATGTTGTGAATCCCGTGGTGTAGTAATTTTGAAAGTTCATGCCTGTCTATAGCTTTTGTTTATTTACCCTGAACATTTTCACAATTGTCATAGCTATAATACTGTGTATTACCCCATTTTTTTGAGGGTGCTTGTAGCAGCAAAATTGTTAATAACCATTTAATTTCTGAGTGAATTTGTCTCTGCAGTGTCTTGAATATCCAGTAATTATTGAAATTCATTTCTGTTACAAATGCATTAATAATTGATAATATAATATAAACAGCCAACTAGATGTAACAATAATAATTTTTTTAATAATTTGAATCAGCTCAACATGTTTCGGGCGATAATTTCGCCCATCCTCAGGAGCATTAGACTGTGTTTACAGCTTGTGGTATAATGCACCGACGATGCTGCTTGCTGGTGACCAGGATGAGGTTCCACCTCATCCTGTTGAGCTGATTGAAATTATTAAAAAAATTATTATTGTTGCATCTAGTTGGCTGTTTATATTATTGTATCAGTGATGCACATTCACACAACTATCAAATGCATTAGTAATCAGTATGTAAAAATTACTAAGGTATGTATGTTAACATATTCCAGTACTGTGACAGTAAGTCAAAATGTATCTGCAATGTACATTAGTCAGTAATAATGACACAAGAAAATACTTAGTTCACAGTTGCACTGGCTTAAAACTCAATCACCTGCTGTTCATCAGACTGGTCCAGCATTGCTCAAACTTTTGTATGCAGCCAGGTGGTAAGACATACATGGACTGCCTTCTTCAGGTCATGGTTAGCAACTAATGGACATCCCTGATGAAGCATTTTAAAGGTCCCAAACAAATAATAGCCCTTAATGCAATGTCAGGGCTGTATGGTGGATATTCCAGGGATTTTGGAGTACAGTGGCTGCGGTATTCGAGCAGTATGAGAATGGGCATTGTCATGCATCAACACAGTACCTTGTGACAACTGTTCTCAGTGTTTACTGTTTATTTCACAACTTCAACTTCTTATGCAGCTATCTTGCTGTTTATTCTGGAACACATTTCCTTGTAATGTTCTGTGACTGGTCCTTGAGAGTCATGGAGAAGTGATCGTAGTTAGTTTAGCGTTGGCTGGGGCTCTGATTTCCTTTTGAGTGGGTATGTCTGATGTTTCAATTCTGTGTGCTTGTGTGTGCTCCTTGTTCTGTGACCAATGACAGTATGACCCGGTGGGGTGTTACCTTATTCATCATACTTTCACAAAAGATGATTAGGGATGTCCAAACAGTTTTGCACGTGCCGTTCTTGGAGTTTTTTTGGGAGTTGTCTTGTACATACTTTAAGGAAGACGAGTAGGTAGCGAGTTATTCCATAGGTAGAACCTTGACGTCTCCATTTGAAATTTTGCTGATAGTCACCCTTCAGTTGTTGAAGAGTCAGTACACACTTGTTCACTGCTCATGTGGTTTGTTGAATGGGACGTGTTCTGAGCGTTCTTTGACAGTACCATGTGAGCAGTGTCTTCTTAATGTGTTAGTTTGCTTTTACTGGCTTTGCTATGGTGTCACCACACTCTGCTGATACTGTTTGATGAATTTCAACACCTTTGACATCTTGAGCCCACAAGGACCCATTTACTGTGTGCCTCTCGTCTTAGCACATTTGGGAACTGGAGAGGTAATGTTTAATATGAGTGGTGCTTGATTGCATGTTGGTACAGTAATAGGATGGCTCTGTGCAGGTGGATGCATGAGCAGTGGACAGTTGGGCTGGCCTATCACAAGAAGAAAATATGAACACTTTGTGGATACTTTTTGACTTGCCTGTCAACATACCTGGAATAACATAAACCACATCATTAGGGCTGCAATCAGCTGCTGTATTTAATTTCAATTCATGTCTGAGGAGCAGGTAATACATTGTAGAACTTTGAGGGTTGTTTGACCGTGAATCTTCCTCATGAAATAATGTGAAATGCCAACTTGATGCAACAAGGTAATTTTATTGATGTATTCTTAGCTCGACATTTTTCGGGTATATATGCCCATCATCAGGAGCATTAGATGTTAAGTTGCAGCATGTGGTTTTCTGCACAGAGTGTCACACGGCACCATCCGCACCGCACACACGACCTACACAGTGGCTCTCAAGACCACCACCCATCCAAAAACTCGGTGCACAAAACCATATGCTGCAACTCAACATCTCATGCTCCTGATGATGGGCGTATGTACCCGAAACATGTCAAGCTAAGAATACATCAATAAAATTACCTTGTTGCATCAAGATGGCATTTCACATTGTAGAACCTTTATCTAAAAATAAGATAAATGTGTTAACAGTTTTAAAAATTCAGATGTGCAGTTGGGAGTTTCTGCTGAGATGCAAAAATGACAGTAACATTTTCAGAATTATCACACTAGAAGTTTTACAGATTCTTGCTTGTGGATACAAGTACATATTCTGCATTTAGTGTCATGTATGATACAGTAGTTACAAATAATAAAAACAGTTATTTTATGTTATGAACTCCTGAATTTCTGTGAACTCACCCACCAGTCACTAGTTGTACTGTGTATATAGGGGGATTTGAAGACCTAATTTTTTAACATGATATTTAGACATTATGTTAAAAAAATGAGGTTTAACTTCTGTACTGCAAAAGGTAAAGACTTCCACATAACATGCCATGCAGGTACAAAGGGGGAGTAGAGGTATAGCTCCACTTCTTGTTAACCTGAGTACCGGATGGGGATTGATGGGCGGTACCATGCTGTGGTCACACCAAGCAGAGAATTGTATTTACCTGGGACTTTGATCTTATGCTTATCATGAATACTAAAAGTCACTCAGAAATTCATTTGCAGCTGATTCATAACTACTTAACTTTTCTCTTCGTGTGGCAGTATCACTGGAACATGTTGTTGTTACTTTGAATCACATTAACCTGCCTCAGATAACACAGGAATATCCTCCATCTGTAGTTGATAAAAGATCTTTCTGCCTGATTTAGCACAAATTACTACATTAAGTGGTTTCAGATATGCTTATTATACCTTTCAACAGGGCTAGTTTAGTACCTTATCAGCTGAAGGCTTCATTGCTTTCTGCTTTGATAAGCCACTTGTTCAATTAGGACTGTTAGAACAGTTTTTTTTCTATAGTAAAACCAAAGAGGTGCACCAGTTTCACAAATGTATTTATTTTGAAGTAGCACTCTGCATGTTTCGGATGGTCTTCCCATCCATCATCAGGCATCTATGACTGTACATACAGCTTGAGGTATAAGTCAAACAGATTCTTGTGATTGCATGCTAGCATGCAGTCAGAAGGATCTGTAGTTGATATTGGTTGGTGAAAGGTTTCTGTGAAATTAGTTCACCATATCACAGTACAACTATGGTTTTCTGGTTGAATTCTGTCTATACTGAACACTGGCCACAAAATTTTGTAGTTCTCATCACTCTGAATTAACGTATAACTATACTACAGTTGTGAATACTACTAAAGAAGTAATAGATTATTTTATTTGTGATCGTTATTCTTCAGATTGGTCAGCGGCATGGCGGGTTTCTCGGAATCCTGCAGAGGGCGCTAGCAAGGGCTTCTCCACAGATTTGGTTTGAAAGGTCGGAAGTTAAAGACAGAGAAGTGGTGGCCAAAAGATTACGGGAGCACGTGTCTGACCCAACGAACCCTCCAATTTTGATCTTCCCTGAAGGCACTTGTATCAACAATACTTCTGTTATGCAGTTCAAGAAAGGCAGCTTCGAAGTGGGCAGTGTGATTTATCCAGTAGCTATCAAGGTTAGTGTTGAGAGATTTCAGGTTCTCGCAACAGTGTCGATGGAGTTTCAAGTTCTTATAATAAAACCAACTACTAGATGCACTAATTTCAGAAATTTATTTTTGGAATAAAACTCTGCGTGTTTCAGACAGTTCCTATGTCCATCATAAGGCGTTTTTCACTGTACACACAGCAATGGTATATGTCATGCAGGTTTGCCGACAGCTTCCGAGGAGGATCAGGACGGATCCGTCTCGATCCTGCTCGCAAGCTGTAACTGTAACCTGTATGACATATACCATTGCTGTGTGTACAATGAAAAACTCCTGATGATGGACACAGGAACTGTCTGAAACATGTAGAGTTTTATTCCAAAAATAAATTTGTGAAATTAGTGCATCTACTTGGTTTTATTATAAGAATTTATCACGATGAGTGGTCACCTGAATGTCAGAGGAGTTTCAAGTCTCCTGGGTTTTATGCCCTGTTGACTGGTAAATAGTGATAGACATTTTGGAAGTGTCTGCTGTCTCCATTTGCAGAGTGCAAGCAGTCCAAGAAGAAAATTGGCTATATTGCATATATAAAGACAGTAGTGGAAGTAAACCATAGGGAATGGTGGTGCTGTGTCAGACAGCACCTCTCATTATATTGAGACTAGGGTGAGAAAGCACCACTTGTACCCGTGTTCAGATGACAAGACAAGTTGTCACTGGCTGAGTGCAGTTTCAATCAGGATCAAGAAAAAGAAAAGCCAAAATCCTCCCTGCCACATTTCTTTATGTGGACTGTTTTGTCATAGAGGCAACTGTGATGGAGCTGCATTTGAATATCATGAACAGGGAGGATGACCATGTGGTCCTACTGCTCATAGCCAATAAATAAATAAATAAACAAAGAGAGAAACAGATACATACATAAATACATAAATGAATGAATGAATGAATAAACAAATAAATGTATGAATAAATAAATAAATAAAAATATTTGTACTGTGTGGTATGTATATTACAGTTGTCACAACACTATTTATTAAGATATTTAAAACTTAATGACATGTTTTAGCATGTTATGAGCCACTCTTGGGCTAATATTAATGTATTTAGGAACGATGCATTACATGCAACATTGTTACATGTTGAACATGGAATTCCATATTAACACAGTATTTGTTCTGTGACTGAATGAATGAATTTATAATGTTTTGGAAACTATTGTGTTCCTGTTAGACATTGCTTTAGTTATCCTATAACAGTAAAGGCCACATAGCATTTACGTGTGTGTGTGTGTATGTATGTATGTGCGTGTGTGGGTGTGTGTGTGTGTGGTGTGTGTATGTGTGTGTGTGTGTGTGGTGTGTGTGTATGGGCGTGCGTGCATGCGTGTGTGTGGTGTGTGGTGTGTGGTGTGTGTGTGTGTGGGTGTGTGTGGTGTGTGTGTGTGTGTATGGGTGTGCGTGCATGTGTGTGTGTGTGTGGTGTGTGTGTATGGGCATGTGTGTGTGTGTGTATGTATGGGTGTGTGTGTGTGTGGGCGTGCGTGTGTGTGTTCCTGCATGTGCTGCGTGTCATATACTGTTTCTAAATTAATGTTAGCTTGACAGTGGCTTATGAAGAGGTGAAACATGTTACTAAGTTATAAATGTCCTATTTAATAAATAAAGTTGTGCCAACTGGTACTATATATATATATAATACAATAGAGTGGGATGTGTAAATTAAAGATTTTATGGTTTATATTTGTTTTCTAGTCTTTTTTGAGACATTATGAAGGGACTTTTATATTTACAAAGACAATGCTTTCTAAAAATCACGTTGGAAAACCTTAATGGGTTGTCAGGGGTTACATCCTGATTGGGTGTGTGTATTTTAATTTGCAAGTTTTGAAGTTCTAAAAGGCAGTGTAATAGAGGATTCTGGTCTTCCAGGATGCGACACTGTGAGTGTTTTGTGTTGTTCCTCTTATACATCATGAACCACTCACCCATTGATGCAGAGCCTTCATGTGTTTTCCTGTTTGCAGTATGATGCCAATTTTGGTGATGCTTTTTGGAACAGCAGTCGCTACTCAATGATGCAGTACCTGTACTTGATGATGACGAGCTGGGCCATCGTCTGTGATGTCTGGTACTTGCCACCAATGTACCAGCAGGAGGGAGAGTCTGCAATTGATTTTGCAAACCGTGTAAAGAGTGCGATTGCACGTCAGGGAGGCCTTGTCGACCTCATGTGGTAAGCTGGTAGTGGTCTTTACTGCTACCATCGTGATGGCCATCTGGTATAACCACTGTCATTATAGTCATCATCATGTGTGTCTTTTCTCCATCTCACATTGCAACTGTCAGCATGCCAACTGTAAGCACTTTCATTAACACATTGCCGTCGGGCTGGTCTTTTAATTAAATACCCCCTGGTGACCGGACGTTTTAAACGCTTTTAATGTTCATTCCCATAACATTTTGCAGGCTTATCGTTCTAAAATAAGGTTC
>Ga0131853_10010103_pt1 | contig 17272 bp, 9 predicted proteins | sample TergutLab28metaG_FD_92764 | JGI IMG/M metagenome (GOLD analysis project Ga0131853, IMG submission 92764) | Labiotermes labralis P1 segment gut microbial communities from Petit-Saut dam, French Guiana - Lab288 P1 (version 2) (version 2) | ecosystem: Host-associated > Arthropoda: Insects >... | reverse complement strand
TTCAATAACATAACATTGTTCTCACCCCTATCCACCAACACGTTTAGTCAATCACGTTCGATTGACATTTTATTTACTTTTATCTTCAGCCAATCAAGTTCGAGTATCACGTTTCTGATCCCTACGCTTAATTTCCGCGCTCACAGCATCTAGCTCTCATTCTTCTTATTCTGATAGCGATATGTAAATAGGTCAAAGGATCAGCTGGCCCTTCAACAGTCCACGTGTTGTGTCGTCGGTGTTCTGACGTCACCACTTCATGTCCCGGTCTGGGCGCCAACGAGATCACTATTGTCTCGTCAGTCTAATATTTAACTGAATATTTTGTCAGGGTGATAGGAAGGGTGGGCCTTTACCCAGGGAATATAACGTGATGTTTTATGATGCATGGCACGATCATTCAAATTTTACATAGTGATGGGGGTATATTTATTATTATTATTCACGAAACTGTACTGTTTAACACATTGTTACGACATTGAACTGCATCACACCAGCAACAGTCTGCAACTAACAACGAAAAGCGGTGCATTTTGTCACTCACACTTACCGAAATAATTGTACCATCATCACCATAACATCACTGCATTCATAATGAAGTTACAATAATATCAAAATATGATTTACGTGAAACTACGAAAGGCTGAATTTCCTGCTACAGTGACCAACAGAAGAAGTCACGCTGTAAGGGATTGGTAGAGGATTTAATTAAAAATACAAAAAGACGATAAATTTGTAGGTTAGAATTTGTTTCCAAAGTTAGTTACAGATACAAAAAGAAAGATATATGACATTGGTATGGACATATTGTGGTAAAACAAATAGCTAAGCGCCTTATTGTTGTAATTATACTTCAGATTTTCAATAAACGAGAGCTACATTGCTTGATAAGCAACAGTGGCTGTATGTATAACGTAACATAAGGCACCGTTGTATAATCATTGTTGCCAGGGAAATCAATGAGAATTGCATATTCATTGTGTCTGTAGCCTTAGTTAACCAGCATGCAATGCACATACGCCGTATTGTCGTTTGTGGCATGTCCGGATCTAGAACATTTTTCCACTTTAGCTCATAAACGGCACGATTTTCGAAATCAAAAAGCGTTATTGAACATAAAATGTGTGTTTTGATTTTCTGTACAATTTTTTTTTCTCAAATGTATCTCATTATAAGAAGAAATGAGCGAGATATTATCATAATTGTACTTTGATCTTCAAGTAAAGTGAGTGTTATTCTTGTCATATTGTAATGAAACTTAACTTTTCTCTACAGATTTTCGAAAAATATGCAAATATCAAATTTCTCGAAAATCCGTTCAGTGGGAGCCGAGGTATTCCAAATGGACGGACGGACGGCTAGACAGACAGACATGACGATGTTATTAGTCGCTTTTAGCAATTTTGCGAAAGCGACTAAAATTTGTTATATCATTTTAGTGCTTGTTGTAACTACACTTATCTTATAATTTCATTAAAATATGGCTAAACTGCTAGATACAAAATTGTTATATTAGCTTAATACATGGTGTTCGTAACGAATTTCTCATTACATGTAGTCAACTTGATTTCAATCTTGTGCTACCCGAAGCAGAAGCCTTATTACATAAGTGTGTTATGTTCATTCACAAGTTACGAACCGCAGACTACAAAGGATATTATACCTGCTGGTCGTAGACGAAAACGGATATGAACTTTTTTCTTCACAAAGGGTAAGCAATTAACCATGGACGAAAATGGATATTGCCCAAGGTTTATATAAAAGAACGACAGAACCTTTAAGCATTTATTTAATGCAACAAGTAGAAAGGAGAACAGAATTAACTGTGGCTTTCAAATAAATATATTAGCGGTGATTTATTAAAATATCTCGTATGAGTTTTGAGTGCGGCTCAGGATACGTCAGACCATTAATTCAATTGTAGTTCATTCCAAAGAACTTACTTCGCAGTGCAACAGAAAATCATATGACCACCGCCGCCATCATCATCATCATCATCATCGTCGTCGTCGTCGTCGTCATCGTCATTATCGTCGTCGTCGTCATCGTCATTATCGTCGTCGTCGTCGTCGTCATCATCGTCGTCGTCATCACCATCATTTACAAGAACAAATCTTGTTACACCGTCCTAGTTCAAAGGTTCAGCTTAACAATGGCTCGTATTTTATCTGGTCCACTATTTGTCCTCGGTTATGAACAATAATAAAATCAATATCAAATACCCTGTCTTTCATATTTTTCAAGTAGTGGAAACAGTTCTTTTGATATTCAACTTTATTTTCTAGAACGCTGAATAGAGGTTTACATAATTATCGTCTGATTAAATGGTTTATGATACGGCGTTCTTCCCTGTCACTTGTAGCAGACCACAGCAACACCACTGAAACTCTTCTGTTCAGATAGCACCCAGGTTCTTATCCGTAAATACGTGTGCCACACAGATATTTAAGTCTATATTGGAGCCGATCAGGACGGGCTAAATCCCAGGAAGTTATTTGAATTTTCGTAGTGATTTGTTTAATAGATTCGTCGTTCCAAAAAAAATTTGGTTCACAAACACACATACACGGAAATACGTATGCATGCTATTCAGAGAGGCCAGAATTATTACTTTCTCTTCAGGATCGCAGATCTAGAATCCTAGAATTCGGACAGAAATAACCTGTGACACCGTTTCTTTCTTGATATATTTATAGAAAAAGCTCTTTATCATGACAAAATTTAAACTTCAGCAAAAGAATACAATAATAGTCATGATAAATCGCACAAAGCGATCTTGTACTCTGAAACTAAACACTACCAGGACGATGAAACCAAAAAAATTAGATCGGCATACACGTTGCACGCATTTGAAGAATCCACAGCACAGTGCGATTATACAAGCTTAGAGCGGGAAGCCTCAAGGAACGAAGTGTTTAGCAACAGTTAGGTGTAGGTATAGGTGTAAGAAGAGTATGCTATCAGAATAAATATACGCCAACAAACGTATGAATGAATCTCAAATAAACTGGATATGAGAGTGTGCACTGAATTCATGTGGTGCGGGATAGGTCTAGTGCCTTACTATATCCAGCTATACAAGGAACCCCCTCATAGGTTTAATATTATCTTTACTACATAATATATCGCACGTTGCAGCACGTGGTGGATAAGATTTCCAACTCTTCGATAAGCTAACAACTCGTATACGAATTATTATAAACTGTTCGAAGTTCTTGTCCAGGAATTGCTCTTAGCTGATAATCTTATTATTACTAGCATGGCGGATGTCTGGGGGTGAGAAAGTGTGACTTCCTTTGAGGTTACTTTGGAGGGAATAATTAAATGTTTCAAAAGAAATGCCGTCTTTAATTACAACTGAAATTTTGTGACTAACGTCTGAGTGTTTACCATAGTTATTTCTTAGTCGTCAGTATGGAATGCACTTACTGATATCAAGCATACGTTCACACCCAAACACACTATGTTTACCCACTCTAACGCTGTATTTTGAAAGTGCAAATCATGGGTCAGGGTGTACATATGTACCATCGGATATGCCATTACTGCGCGCAGAATTAGAACTTCGAAAAAAAAAACACAAGAAGAAAAAGAGATATATAAATTCCCCGTCAGACAAAATACCAGACTAGGCATTACAGGGTTCTATTGTGGTCTTTCTAGGTAAATCCTGACAGAATGCCATAAAAACACGGCAGACTGCTTCCTTTTATATCTCTTCGGATTTATTACCTAATATACTATACGTAAGAATAAAACTTCTTTTTATTACATGTGAACTGATAGAGATTATCCGAAGATCTTACGAAACGTCCTCCGTTCTCTTTCCTATACTTCTGGTATTTACAGATGTGTAAATAAGATTTAAATGATGTGGTGGCGTTTTTGGATGCGATTCCAACTTTCACAATAATATTTCTTTTCAATTACAAGACTAATATTCAATTTCCTAATTTGAGTAAAATTTCTAATTTAAAATCGTATATACTGCCACGACAAATATTAGATCTATATTCAGAAAAAAAACAGTATTTTTGTTTATTTTGTTTGTGTGTCCGTGTGTCAATGATACAATAATATAAACAGCCAACAAGATGCAACAAGAACACATTTTATTGATAATTACGATCAGCTCAACACGTTTCGGGCGATAATTTCGCCCATCCTCAGGAGCACTAGACTGTGTTTAGAGCTTGTGGTATAATGCACCGACGATGCTGCCTGCAGGTAGCATCGTCGGTGCATTATACCACAAGCTGTAAACACAGTCTAGTGTTCCTGAGGATGGGCGAAATTATCGCCCGAAACACGTTGAGGTGATTGTAATTATCAAAAAAATTTGTTATTGTTGCATCTAGTGGGCTGTTTATGTTATTCTAACTAATACACCTGCGCTCTTCTGGGATCTTACGCAGTCCTTGGGCTACTTAACCCTTGACGAATGGATCAATAGGTTGTACCGAAATGTCACTAATTAATTCCCAATCTACGATGCGTAAGATCCCATAATAATGCAGATATCATTTGCACCGCTGCGGAAGCCTGAATTGCGATGCTGCGAAATTATTGCCCGAAACATTTTGAGGTGATTGTAATTATCAATAAAATTTGTTACTGTTGCGTCTAGTTGGCTGTTTATATTATAGTACTTTTGTTCTTTCAAAACATTTGAATTAGCAAAGAACTGTATTTGGTTGGCCCGATATGGTAGTTTCTGAACATTATAAATATTTAATTGGAAGCACCTGGTACTGTAATAACCACAAGCGAGGTACGTTTTGAAATAATCATTGGTAATTAAGAGTGTGGGTACTGACAATTAGCCGTGTTTCAAATGTCGGAAGTGATTACGATTACCCACAGTAATGCAGCTTCAGTGTTATGTTCGCTCATTATCAATAAATGTGTACATCAAATTACGTTTCAAAATCGAAATATTAGACAGGCTATTGTGATTCGTGTTATTTCGACATTTCGAACGAGATTCACCACACATCAGAAGAGGCAAGCATAATGGGTGGTATAACCAGTGTAATTTCCGTTATTGTATTTAAATTATTCTGGTTATCTTCGTAGTTGCACCGTGCATATTGGTAATATTAAGTTCTTTATTTGTCCAACTAATGAACACAACTCTTATAACATTTTTAAACAGTTAAAATCATTTACAATTATAATAGTTGCTCCAACATGTTTCGGTTTACATAAACCATCATCAGGGAGCTCTCAGCCTGCGCTTCGCTAAAGTTGAAGTTATCGGTATTGTGGCTACATATGCAGCCACAATACCGATAACTTCAAATAACGATACTTAACCGAATTCAACACTGTAACTTTAGCGAAACACAGGTTGAGAGCTCCCTGATGATAGTTTATGTAAACCGAAATATTTTGGAGCAACTATTATAATTTTAGATGATTTTAACAGTTTATCAATTTTATAAGAATTGTGTGCATTAGTTGGACAAATAAAGAACTTAATATTCTGGTCATCATTTAGCGTACACTGTATTATCATCAATATTATTTCCAAGTGTACCCACGATATTCACACAGACTACTTGAAAGTATTATCATTTTAATCGAGAACGCGATATCCAGTTGTGTATACAAACAACTATTTAATTTAATGTGAACATTCCGACAAGAATAGTTTATTGGAAAACGCTTATCTTATTTTCCAAATTAAAGCAGCACGTTTCGACTATTACGAATTCATCATCAGGTTGCACATATAAAACTACGGAAGAGAATTTACACAACTGTTATTAATAATTTAAGTTCCATAGTGGTGTAAGATCTCAGACCTTACACTGTTATCTGTCAAATAGAGCAATTGTATTCAACAACCACTAGTAAACTGTTTAATAAGCTTATTACTTAAAATTTGAGTTTATTTCTTGATCTTTGCGCAATATTATATAAAATCGTGCGTTTATCTCGTGTTCTCTTTCTATTCGTCCGGTGAGGGATCTCACCCGTAACGACCGTGTATTATATATGTAGTATCTTTTATTTTTCTTTTCCTTTAGTTTCCTTTTTTTTACAGCGTGTTAAAATGGGAAAGTTAATCTTTATTTATTCCCGTCGTAATGTCGTAGGTTATACATTAAGCTTTAGAATGTTACAACGCCAAATCGTACTCTCCTCCAGTGAGTCAACAGGTATATGTGGGCCAGTGGAATGAAAAGAAAAAATTTATTGTAATTTAGCGGACTATATTTATTGCACTGATTCATTTAATCGTAAATAATTTTTATGAAATTGTGGACAGTTTATAATTATAGTTATAAATTTTCCAACATTAATTCTACAAGTCATAACTTCCAATGACAAGTACGCCTAGATATTACAGCAATGCAATATAATCGTTTAATATAAGCTCCACACGATCACCCTTCATAACTTTGTTGTCCCGACGCGCTCAGTCTGGTAGGTGATCCTCTTTCGGCAAACGGGTGTGGTTCACCGAATCACATATAGTTTTAATTATTTCTTTTTTACTTTTTGTTTTATTTACTCAATTTATTCTTGATACAAAATAATGGAGCGCTATATCCAGTTAAACAACTAGATCATTTCTAGGAAACTGGCACAGTCACTTCTCTGTACTCCCACTTACACCACACTCGTACTGAATTCGCACTGGACTGGATTGCTAGCTTCTGTTATCAGCTACCAAAGGTTTCGGCGTTTAAATCTCTCCCCTCCTACCTATCACCAACGGTCCTGAATATACGTTGACAGATTAACTTATAACGCATGCCATGAACCGTCCGTAACTGACGCCAGCAATCCTAATTAACAACTATACAAAAAATGATCGGCTATATTTCCCTCTCATTTAAGACATAAAAGTGTAAAAGTGTACCCTTGTACAGGCACTGAGGCTCTGTACAGGCCGTACGGCCCATAGGGGGAGGAGTGGTATAGCTCTACTCTTTCTTGACTACAGCACTAGAAGGGGTGAGGGGTCAGCGTCACGCACCGGCCGCTCTTTACCCCCGGGAAAGACCCAGTACACATTGTACAGGAGGCTGGGTGGGCCCCAGGGCCGGTCTGGACTACGCTACCCGGCCCACATTTAAAAGACATAGTTTGTCTTTTTTCACCTCAAACTGTCATCAGTGTACCTGAACATTTGCAATATCGACATTCGCAACAACCCTACATACTTTAGTGCAAGAATTATTATACACTGCGCTCTTCTGAATCAAGACGCAACTCTTTATTGCAAAATGGGAACAAATTTTTTTGGGAGGTACGGGGAAAAACTTGTTCCGTGTTCTCCTCCGATTGGAAAACCTCAAATCTTATAGAGTAAGTTCTATAAATGAAATAAGTTCTGAACATTCAGAAATAGTGAAAAATTAGAGTGTACTAAGTGTAGGAAGAAATGAAATAAAAATTATATTTGGGTTTTAGAAAGTACAACAGTGAGACAGTAACACTCTGTAACATGGTTAGCCTGAAAGCAAAATGGCAACACCAAATGGTGATAAAATAATGCGCCAGTCCCTATTTGTTACCGTTTGTCGCTCTCTCCATTCTTCTACGCGGTTTTGTGTACAAATGTTTTACTCCTCACTCTACCGTCAAATATCCAACAACTACACAACACAGGAAAGCACTAGATGCTGCACGTTTGAAGGAACACACATAGTCAAAAACACATATAGGGCCACTCTTATCAACCGCAATTTGTGGCAGTATATCCAAGTACTTTGCAACAGGAAATTTCTGTTCGTATACTTACATGGGCGCTAAATGAAGATGGCGCTATATCGGAGGCGTTATAAAGGTGTCTGTCTGTACTTATATTTTATGTATGTACATATGTATATATATATATACACATATATACGTACATAAAATATATATGTGTGGGCCAAGTAGCTCAGTCGGTATAGCGACTTACTACGCGCTGGACGGTCCGGGATCGAATCCCGGTGGGGGTGAGATTTTCCGCCCGCACAGAAGGGCCCTGGGGGCCACCCAGTCTCCTGTAAAATGGGTACCGGGTCTTTCCCGGGGTTAAAGTGCGGCCGGGGCGTGCTGCTGACCACTCACCCCCTTCTAGTGCCGCGGTCATGGAACAGTAGACCTATACCTCTACCCACCCTCTGGGTCACACTGGGCCTGTAACGGGAAAACTTTACCTTTTACACACACACACACACACACAAACGCGCGCGCACGCACGCACACACACATTTATATATATATACACACACACACAAACAAAATAAAATTTTCCGGGTTCGTTAAGCGTACGGAACAGTGATTCCCATCCTTTATCTTGCGGAAGCCAGGATTAAACGATGGGGTTAGTTCAAGTGTTCTACATACATGACTTTGGCAGACCGACTGTATAATTTGTGTTGCACTTATTATGTTTCAGCTGTTCGTGCTTGTTGTGCTGTGTAAAATGTTAATGTATGTCATTTATTTTCTCAGTCGACGGCACTTTAATTCTTACAACATTATGTGGAGAACCACGAAATCTTTCTGCAAATTGAACAGGGATCCTCCTAGTCGACAAAGTACGAATTTAGATACAAGTTAGACCTATACTGTCAAAACTGACGCGTCTGTCAGTAACACAAAAACAAACAAACAGTCTATACTGGAGTGAGAAATTTAGTGTATATTTTACATACATGTTTTTTGTATCGCATGGCTTTAGAATGCATGATGCAAATGCCTTACATGTAACAAATATTATTTACGGCGGAATAGCTGAAACATAATCTGCTACCTGACAGAATTAATTGCTGTGTACTCACTAACCAATTGCATGAAGCAGAGTTCTTCCAATAATATGACGGTCGCCCAACTGGTCAACAGATTCCGCCTTCTTGTGTGTAAAATGTCATTGTACAGTACAGTACGAGATATGAGGTTCTAGCAGCGAGTTGCAGGACATTCAGGTCTTCCGGAATATTACGCAACGTCAACTGGTAAATATTTCCCGACGTTCCGAAACGTCGAATTGCCTCTACCTTCAGGGTCAAAAACCCCAAAACATGATCTTGCTCTTATCCGCGCACTGATGTTATTATTTTACGTAAAAATCCGACTAATGCGCTAATATATGTTAATACCGCTGTATTCACAATTTTACACTCCTACATCTTCATTCCTCAAGGAGCCATCCCACTGCGCTACAAATTAGAAGTTCGCTGGTTCGATTCCAGATGATGTCATTGGAATTTTTAATTGACATAATCCTTCCGATCGCACTATGGCCCTGGGGTCGACTCAGCCTCTAACAGAAATGAGTACTAGGAGTATTTCCTGGGGGTAAAAAGGCGGCCGGTGTGTAAGGCTGACAACCTTACCACCATCCTGCGCCATTGTCACGTAATCTGGGAACTTTAACTTCCTGGAACCCTCTGGGCACCTCGGAACTGTAATGGGACTGAAGGAGCCATCCTTAGGAAGTACTGATACATTTCGCGAGCAGGGTCAACAAAATACGTGTCCAGGTACAAATAACATATTAAAGAACAGCGATTTGTATATTGCGTGGTAGTTGTCACTGCCAACACGCTGCTCTTTTATCTGTTATTTGCTTCTAGACATGTATTTTGTTGACCCTGATCAGGAAATGTATCAGTACTCCGTGAGGATGGCGCTCTGAGGACTGAAACGTGTAGGAGTGTAACAGTGTGAACAATGTGGTATTAGCACATATTAGCGCATAACTCGTATTTTTACGTAAAATGGCTCAAAAACAGTTCTTGGAATCTTCCAACCTAACGCCAAAGAACCTCAGTAAGGATTAACCACTTTAAACGAGGTAATATCCCAGAAGACGTAACTTTTCAAGGTACATGGATTATAACAGCCAGTCACAGTCACGTAAACCTGTCTTAACATTCAAGGATCGTTTTTAAAACACCACTTCGTGATTATTTTCTCATTGACGCTGTCTGTTTCCGTGTTAGTGAAAGTAAACGAAGGTTGCCAACTGTCAGTAACACTGTCAGTTATTCAGTCTGTAGAGCTTCAAATATATGACGATTTAAAAAGTAACCTCGAAAATATTTTAAAAGAAAAAACCTTCAGGATTTAAACCCAATTTTTTTTTTGGAAGCGAAAGACGAGAAACTAAGAAAACCTCAGTCACATTCGAACCAAATACCTCCCGAATACATGTTAAGAGTTACTACTAAGCCAGAGCGTCTGGGTTCGTAATTTGTAAACCACTTGTACCAGCACACTAACTACAGTATGTGGTTGTCGCCATTTTCTCGACCCGGAAAAAAAAACTTTCTTCTCTTCCTCCTATTTTGACATAAGACATTAAATTTCAAGGCACCAGCAGCAGCAGCAGCAGATGGTATCCAAGAGCGTGAAGTGCATATTTGTCAGTGTGACTTGCTGTGTCTGGCCCACTTTAAATTCGCCTTACGTGCATAAAGTTTTGAAGGATGAGTCATTGTACGTAAAATTCCAGAAAATAATATAATAAATCTAAGCCTCCTATTATTAAACTGACATGTACTGTGTTCAACGTGAGATAATAAATATATTCACAGCGTTTTATTTCTCATGAAATGAAAGAATTCTATGATAAAATTCCCTTTGAAACCCCATGTTGTTACAAGGACTCAAAAAGCGTTCTTATCTTTAATTTGTTCAAACGAACCAGTAAAATATTGAAAAAAAACATACTGCATGTGCTATGAAAGCCTATGTACAACGGAAAAAACTTTTATTAACCGTTTAAGGACGAAAAGCAGTCCATTTTATTTAAAGGCCCAGGTCGTACCGCGCAGTGAACACTTGCCTCCTCGGTTATAGAAGCCGGTCGTTGATGGTTGCATAGGGAAAACTTCGATGTTTTTCCTCAGACACGTATAAAAGATATACATATTCTGTGGGAGGAATGTAGAATTTGTGAATGTTTAGACTAATGGTACATACAGTAACCGCTAGGCTTTAAAAAGTTAAGTGATGCATTTCGAGAGATATAATAATTAAAATAATAATTACAAACATAAAATATGAGGTACGATGGTTTAACGGCGGTGATTGTAAATATTCAGATACAACACAAAGGATGCAGACAGTATAACATAGTCGGTATAGTGAGTAGGCTACGTGTCGGAATATCCGGGGTTCGAATCCCGACAAGAATAACAGACATTTCTCCAACAACGTCCAGGTCGACTCTGGGGCCAATCCTCCCACCCAGTGTGTCCCGTGGTTCTTTCCCAGTGGTGAAGGGTCCAGGGCAGGCAACGACCAGTTAACTTAATCTAGTTCCAAGGTTAAGATGAGTGCAGCAATACTTGTACTTCCCTATATACCTGAATGTCTTGAACAGAGGAAATTTCGCTTTACATAAAAATCAGTTTTTGCATCCTAGAAAACACACCACATATCTCAATGCAAATTCAATCAATCTAACCAATGAATGGTTGGATTCAAAACTATAAGAGTTTGAAGAAGGTGTATAACATAATGATACCGTCTTCTTTTCTTGGAAATTGTCCGTCGTCTATAGACTTTTTATACACTAAAACACTATGTTTCGGAAGCCGGCTCTGCTTCCGTCTTCAGGTAAAACGCACCTAACCTAACCTAACCCAATCGCACCGGCCGTCACCCCAATTTCCAGTCGAATCATCCACCACGTGTGAAATGAGAAGTTGTGCAGAGTCGATACCACAAAGCTACTGCCATACGCCAAGAGCAACAGGTCCGGTCCGACAAGTTTGTTACTTTTAAACAAAAAAGGTGGCAGGAACTAAATTGGTGAAACAGGCAGAGCGTGGGCCGTGAGACTCAGGGAACACAGGCGACATTTGGAAGTAGGTCACTTGGACAGATCTAGACTACCAGAGCATTCATTTGAAGAGAATCGCCGCCTACTTTGGGAAGAAGCGAAGATTTTAGAGACTGGAAAGTATCCAGTGTGCAGGAAGTGTAGGGAAGCGACCTACGTGGCATGATTACAAAATCCTATTAACAGACCCAGTGTCGAAATATTTTCCATCTGGCACTCTTCGATCAGGAATGAAATGTCTTAGTAATATTATTTTTTTAATCTTATGTTTATTGGACCGTGCATCATCTTGATAGTTGAATAAAGAGAGAACAACTTTATGTCACTTGCTTTATTATTTCATTATTTACTGCTCAACATGTTTCTGATGTATTAACATCCGAAACATGTTGAGCAGTAAATAATGAAATAATAAGGCAAGTGACATCAAGTTGGTCTCTCTTTATTCAATTATTTTTTTATTTTTATCGTTATACCGTGCATCCTGTAGTTTATTTAATTACACACACCAACACATGCACACACACACACACACACATATATATATAAATATATATATATATTAACTAAGAAGTCTAAAATTTACATTAAAATATTTAAAACGCTCCTACACGTTTCGATCACACGATCTTCCTCAGGGAGCATATATTGTTCCTTGCTAATGTTATAATTTAAAACATTCAGTGAATTACTTTGTTATGTTAACTTTGGTGTTGTGGCAGCATGTCGTGTTTTTGTGTGTGAGTCGTACGCTGTTTAGAATGAGCCTGGTTATGGTTGTGCGTCGTATGCTGTGCAGCGTTTGATCCCATGGGGATACATACCTTCTCCACAGCTGGTGTTACTAGCGTTCGGATTTGCAATGTTTCTGTAATAGGTGTCTATGGCCTGATCAGTTAACAGTCCATTCCTCTTATTACGTTTTCGATGGTTTAATTTTTGGTGTGTTCAAACGTTATTATTTGAATCTTGTGGTTGTTTTTAATTTTTCTGTAGCATATTGCACGTTATAACCCGCGGTCGTGTCTGTTCTCAGCAGCTTATCTAACAAGTGGCGTGTTTCTGTGGAACGTAGCGACTGACAACACTTCGATCTAACGAGACAAACAGGTTAGGGGCTTCTTGCCTGCAGGCGAAAGCAGAGCCGGCTTCCGAAACGTAGTGTTTTAGTGTCTACAAAATCTATAGACGATGGATACAGTCCAAGAAAAAATATCGTATCAATATAAGTGGTTGGTTATGTTGGTTGAGCATCACGTGTCTATTATACTCAGAAATGAACTCGCCTCAAAAGTTTCACTGCATTCATTTGTATTCCAAACACCAACCGAATCCAACAGACACTCTCTATAAGAAAACTTCGAGTTTTCAAACTCTAAACCAGATGCCTGACCGATATGCAACTATCCTTCCCCAAGAAAGAGGGGCAGATAAAAAAAATTACAAATAATATAATGTATCTTCTTTGTCAAGGAATTTCTCAAGAAAATTTGCCATGTTCATCTCAGTTCAGTAACTTCTACAAAAGTAATCATAACACCTATAAAATCCAGTGAGATCTTAACAGTATTAAAATAAGCTATCCATGTTAGTACGACAATTTTTTTCAAAGCTTTTAAGTCGTCTTGAGTAAAACAATGGGCCTTATTTAAAGTGAGGATAAGGGCCTGCAGCCTGTACATGGAAAGAAGTGTAACATTACGATATACTGGTAGAATGAGTGTTCTGTGGTTTATTTCACGAATCTGTCAGTATACCAGGGTATATAACATAGGTGGTAGGTAGGATGAGTGGAGAGCAGCTGGAAAGATCTGTGAGTGCAGCGGTCGAGGCCTAACTGACGTTCTATCTCTGAATTCCTCTGAATACACTGCGAGACATCACTCAGACACTCAATCAGCACTGCCAGTCCCCCGGCTCAGATTAGAGCAGCCATCAGTCCGAACATTAGAACTCCGTCTACCAGCCCCGGAATGTGAAGAGCAAAATCAACTCAAACGAAAATATATATATATATATATACAACAGTATTAGTCAGTGTGATAAATATTATAAAAATTTGCATCACGTAAAAATATATTAGTATATTTGACGTTCAGGTGACCGTGCATAGTGATAATTTCTTATAATAAAACCAACTAATGCACTAATTTCTCAAATTCATTTTTGGAATAAAACTCTACATGTTTCGGACAGTTCCTCTGTCCATCATCAGGAATTTTTCACTGTACACACAGCAATGGTGACAGCTTGCGAGCAGGATCAGGACGGAACTTCCGTCCTGATCCTGCTCACAAGCTGTCAGCAAACCTGTATGACATACACCATTGCTGTGTGTACAGTGGAAAACTCCTGATGATGGACAGAGAAACTGTCCGAAACATGTAGAATTTTATTCCAAAAATAAATTTGAGAAATTAGTGCATCTAGTTGGTTTTATTATATGAACATTAATATATGCTGCTTTCGGGCGATGCCAAAATATTTATTTGTAGAGTAGAATGTGTTATGAACAGACCTCTGGAAACGTACACATCTTGTAACAATTCTGGCAATTTTTGGTTACACAAAATAATAACACCTACTTAAAACGTTCTCTGAATGTGACATATGTATTCCACTTTCTTTGTAACAGTTATTCGAAGCATGTTACGCTCCGATAAATGTTTAGCAAGTGACGCACTGTTTACACTCGAGGTGTGCAAGAACACTCACTAAAGTACACATGTAAAAGTTCCGTCAAATTCCTCCATATGTAGATACAACTGAATTCCGGAGATTTCAGCAAGCCTTCTCAGAGCCAAATATCATGAGAAGTGGTTCAACGATTCTCGAGTTTTGCACGCCCACAGACCAACAGTAAATATCTAATGTAAGCATTTTTGCAAGTCCTCGTCCAGAATGTGCCAAAAAAGTGTTTTATTAAAACACAGCATTATGACAGTCCTAGAAACTTGACTTTTATTCCAACATCCCGGTGTTGAGTGAATACATTACGTCTTATTTGAATATTAATGCACTCATTTGCGATGTGAATGCACTAGGTACTTTCGCGAATGTACAGCATTTTGGAAGTGGTAAAAAAAACCCACTTTTTGGCGCGTTAGCAAAATTGCGAAAAGCAACTATTAGCTTCGTCATATCTCTCCATCCGTCCGTCCTTCTTTTTATTCCATTGGCACTACAGTCCACTGTAAGCTTTGGCCTGTCGAACAATGTCCTTCCATTTTTTCCTATCTGCCACCAACTCTCTCCATCTTCTCACTCCCAGCACTTGAAAATCTTTTCTACTTCCTCTTTCCATCTTGTTCTTGGTCTTCCCCTTCTTCTCTTCCCTTCCAGTTCTTGATTAAAGATCTTTTTGGGCATCCTATCCTCCTCCATTCTCTCTAGGTGACCTAACCAGCTTATCCTTTGTCCTTTTATCCATTTTACTATATTTTCTCCTTTTCTCATCTCTTCTAGTTCTCGATTCGTCCGACTTTTCCATTTCCCGTTTTCATATTTACCGTCCGTCCGTCAGCGTGAAACAAACAGGCTCCCAGTTGACCGATTTTCATTAAATTTGATATATGAATATTTTTCGAAAATCTGTCGCGATAACACAATTATCATTAAAATCTCACAAGAATAACAGGCACTTTACTTGAAGACCAATATACGTAGGTGGGCTGATAAGTTTGGCCTCCACTGTAATATTTTTATTTACATTAGACATATCTGGATAAAACCGGTTCTGTGTAGTCCCATGGTATCTCTCTTCCATCATACTTCACCTTGAACACACAGATACTTACAGTTCTCACCTAGTGCACAGCGAAATAGAAGAGTTTTCTGACGTTTGGTTCAAACAGCGTGCTGTTATTGATTTCTTAACTGAGGAAAAAGTTCCTCCAATTGAAATTCACAGAAGAATGCAAGCCGTTTATGGTGATCAGTGTGTTGATATGAGTACAGTAAGACGCTGGGTAAGGCGGTTGAAGAGGTGAAGTCTGCAGTGAGGAAATGGTTTCAAAAACAAAACACCTATTTTTTAAAGGACGGATTTCAAAAACCAGTGCAGCGTTGGCGAAAGTGTACTGAAGTGGGTGGTGATTTGGTAGAAAAATAATTATGCAGCTTTGGAAATAATTGTTGTAGGCATATTTCTTTTTTATTTCATTAAAATATCTTTTCCCTTTCATTTTATATTTAAGCGGAGGCAAAACTTATCAGCCCACCCTCGTACATTCGTTTCATTTCTCGCTCAGTTCTTTTTAGAGCTAGAAATATTTCTGACTACTGTCGTAGAGAAAATCAAAACACACAATTTACGTTCAATAACTTTTTTTTCGAAAATCGTGCCGTTAATGAAATGATGTGGAAAAATGTAGCAGAACTAGACATGTCACATATGACAATTCAGCACATGCGCATTGCATGCTGGACGCCTAAGCCTAGAAACGCGCTCAGAAAATGTAATGTTTATTGCTTTTCTACTGTTACAATTGTTGAATGAAAAAGCTTCACGTTACGTCATACACACAGTGCCTACTTTGTTTATTCTAAGGGTTACTAGGCTAATTACGTTCAGCTGCAAACGTCAATATGAGCAACAGGGTTTATGACTCAGAAGCTGTCTGAAGTTGTCTTGACCCTACTACATTTCTATATTTCTCAACATAAAGTTGATTAAAATATATTGTATTTCGCTATAAAAACAGAGGCCAATGCAGCCCAGGGCCTACTGTTTTCGGTTTCCGAATTTCACTGTTACACGTGTGATAGGAAACGTTTGGTGACAGAATGGTCCACGTGATCCCCGTATCTGTACAGAGCAACTAAAACATATCAGTGCCCTAATGACGTATGAACCCACGAACTTGAAGAAACATTACCTATTCCAGACCGCGTGATCGTAGTTATGGGCATAATTTTTTACTACTGTCTGATGTTCTATGGCCCTGGGGTTGACTCAGCATCTAACAGAAATGAGTACCAGGAATATTTCCTGCAGGGGGGGGGGAAGGTGGCCGGTGCGTAGGGCTGACAACCTTACCACCTTCATGTGCCGAATGTTTTGAAATCTGGGAGCCTCAGCCTCTTGGAACCTTCAAGTTCTGTCCAGGCCTGTAATGGGATTGCTTTACCTTTGCTTTTTACTCTCTGATGATAGATCTAGAGCAATAATAAATTATGTGTAACTCAGCCAACTGCGGCACATTATTTTCGCGTATATTACGAAATTTACAATGCGACGTTACTGCAATACCATCACATTCCCCTTTCTTCTAGCAAGAGAGGCAAGGTACGTATGAACGTAGACTTGAGGCGCGTTTGTAAAACCAATATTCCGTGAAAAAGTATTAGTATTACACATTGTTAGTGTGTTTGTGTTTGTGTGCGTGTGCGTGTGTGTGTGTGTGTGTGTGTGTGTGTGTGTGTGTGTGTGTGTGTGTGTGTGTGTGTGTGTGTGTGTGTGTGTGTGTAGACTTA
>Ga0131853_10010099_pt1 | contig 17276 bp, 12 predicted proteins | sample TergutLab28metaG_FD_92764 | JGI IMG/M metagenome (GOLD analysis project Ga0131853, IMG submission 92764) | Labiotermes labralis P1 segment gut microbial communities from Petit-Saut dam, French Guiana - Lab288 P1 (version 2) (version 2) | ecosystem: Host-associated > Arthropoda: Insects >... | reverse complement strand
GCGAGCACGTCCAGGCGGTGGCCCCGCTGCCGGGCCCGTTCAACGTGGCGAACACGCTCGCCGCGATCACCGCGCTGGCCGCCGCCGGGCTCGACCCGCAGGCGGCCGCCGACGGGGTCGCCGCGGTGCCGGGCGTGCCCGGCCGGCTGGAGCGGGTGGACGCCGGCCAGCCGTACCTGGCGGTGGTGGACTACGCGCACAAGACCGACGCCGTGGAGTCGGTGCTGCGGGCGCTGCGGACCACCACGCAGGGCCGGATCCACGCCGTGCTCGGCTGCGGCGGCGACCGGGACCGGACCAAGCGCGGGCCGATGGGCGCCGCGCTCGCCCGGCTCGCCGATACCGCGGTCCTGACCTCGGACAATCCTCGATCGGAGGATCCGCTGGTTATCCTCGCCGCGATGTTGGACGGAGCAGCCGGCGTCCCCGCCACCGAGCGGGGCCATGTCATCGTCGAACCGGACCGGGCCGCCGCGGTGGCCGTGGCCGTCGCTCACGCGCGGCCCGGCGACATCGTGCTGGTGGCAGGCAAGGGCCATGAGCAGGGCCAGGACATCGCCGGAGAGGTGCGCCCCTTCGACGACCGAGAGGTGCTGCGCGCCGCGATCGAGAAGGACCAGAAACAGCTGTGATCCCCCTCACCCTCGCCGAGGTCGCACGCGCGGTCGGCGGGAGCATGCACGACATACCGGACGGCGACGTGCGGGTCACCGGACCCGTGGTCAGGGACTCCCGTGAGGTGGTGCCGGGCGCCCTGTTCGTGGCCTTCGCCGGGGAACGCGCGGACGGCCACGACTTCGCCGCAGGCGCCGTCGCCGACGGCGCGGTGGCGGTGCTGGCCGCCCGGCCCGTCGGCGTCCCCGCGATCGTGGTGGACGACGTGCAGGCCGCGCTCGGCGCGCTCGCCCGCCACGTGATCGCGGAGCTGGGCGCCACCGCGGTGGCGCTCACCGGCTCCGCGGGCAAGACCAGCACCAAGGACCTGCTGGCCCAGCTGCTGGACCGGCTGGCGCCCACGGTGTGGACCCCGGGCTCGCTCAACAACGAGATCGGGCTGCCGCTGACCGCGCTGCAGGCCGACGAGAAGACCCGGCACCTGGTGCTGGAGATGGGCGCCCGCGGCATCGGCCACATCCGGTACCTGACCGGGCTGACGCCGCCGCGGATCGGCATGGTGCTCAACGTCGGCAGTGCCCACATCGGCGAGTTCGGCGGCCGCGAGCAGATCGCGATCGCCAAGGGGGAGATGGTCGAGGGGCTGCCGCCGGCGGAGGAGGGCGGCATCGCCGTCCTCAACGCCGACGACCCCTTCGTCCGGGACATGGCGAGCCGGACCAAGGCCCGCGTGGTCTTCTTCGGCGAGAGCGAGAACGCCGCGTACCGTGCCGAGAATGTCCGGCTGAACGACCGGGGACAGCCCGTCTTCAGCCTGCGCACACCCACCGGGTGCGCCGACGTGACCTTGCGCCTGTACGGTGAGCACCACGTGTCGAACGCGCTTGCCGCGGCCGCCGTAGCCGGTGAACTCGGCATGCCCGCAACGGAGATCGCCACCGCGCTCTCCGAGGCCGGCTCGCTGTCGCACTGGCGGATGGAGGTCACCGAGCGCCCCGACGGCGTGACGGTCGTCAACGACGCCTACAACGCGAACCCCGAATCCATGAGGGCAGCCCTGCGCGCACTGGCCGCGATGGGCGCCTCGGCACAGGCGCGGGGGGGCCGTACCTGGGCGGTGCTGGGACGGATGGCCGAACTCGGCGAGCAGTCGCTGGCCGAGCACGACGCGGTGGGGCGGCTGGCCGTCCGGCTCAACGTCAGCAAGCTCGTGGCCGTGGGCGGTACCGAAGCCGCCTGGCTGCAAATGGGCGCCTATAACGAGGGTTCGTGGGGTGAGGAGTCGGTGCACGTGTCCGACGCTGAGGCGGCGATCGAACTGTTGCGCAGCGAAGTGCGGCCGGGGGACGTCGTGCTGGTGAAGGCATCGAGGTCGGTCGGGCTCGAGTCCGTGGCGCTCGCGCTGATCGAGGGTGCCGCGCGATGAAGCAGATCCTCGTCTCCGGCGTCCTGGGACTGTTCCTGTCGCTGTTCGGCACCCCGCTGCTGATCCGCCTGCTGGCCCGCAAGGGCTACGGGCAGATGATCCGGGACGACGGCCCGAAGGCCCACCACAGCAAGCGCGGCACGCCCACCATGGGCGGCATCGCCTTCATCCTGGCCACGGTGCTGGCCTATGTGATCACCAAGCTGGTCACCGGCGAGAAGGCCACCATGTCCGGCCTGCTGGTGCTGTTCCTGACCTTCGGCATGGGCCTGGTCGGCTTCCTCGACGACTACATCAAGATCGTCAAGCAGCGGAGCCTGGGCCTGCGGGCCAAGGCGAAGATGGCCGGCCAGCTCATCGTCGGCATCGCCTTCGCGGTGCTCGCGCTGAACTTCCACGACTCGCGCGGCCAGACCCCGGCGTCCACCAAGCTCTCCTTCACCACGGACTTCGGCTGGTCGGTCGGCCCGGTGATCTTCGTGGTCTGGGCGCTGTTCATGATCCTGGCGATGTCCAACGGCGTGAACCTCACCGACGGCCTGGACGGCCTGGCCACCGGTGCCTCGGTGATGGTCTTCGCCGCGTACACGGTCATCGGCGTGTGGCAGTACGGCCAGTGGTGCGGCGCCCCGGTCAGCGCCAACGGCGCCTGTTACGAGGTACGCGACCCGCTCGACCTGGCCGTGGTGGCCGCCGCGCTGATGGGCGCCTGCTTCGGCTTCCTGTGGTGGAACACCTCGCCGGCGAAGATCTTCATGGGTGACACCGGTTCCCTCGCGCTGGGCGGCGCGCTGGCCGGCTTCGCGATCTGCTCGCGCACCGAGCTGCTGCTGGCTGTCCTCGGCGGCCTGTTCGTCCTGATCACCATGTCGGTCGTCATCCAGGTCGGCTCCTTCCGGCTCACCGGGAAGCGCGTCTTCCGGATGGCCCCGTTGCAGCACCACTTCGAACTCAAGGGGTGGAGCGAGGTCCTGATCGTGGTCCGGTTCTGGATCATCCAGGGCATGTGCATGGCCGTCGGGCTCGGCGTCTTCTACGCCGCCTGGGTGGCCGCCTCGTGACCGCCGCCGAGCACGGACCGGAGGCCGCCGTGGAACTGAAGGACGTCCGGGTCACCGTCGCCGGGCTCGGCGTGTCCGGCGTGCCCGCCGCCAAGGTGCTGCACCGGCTCGGCGCGCAGGTCACCGTGGTCAACGCCACCGCGGGCGACAAGCAGCGGGCCGAGGCCGCCGAGCTGGAGGCGCTCGGCGTCACCGTGCGGCTCGGCGACGGCGACACGCTGCCCGAGGGCACCGAGCTGGTGGTCACCAGCCCCGGCTGGAAGCCCGGCAGCCCGCTGTTCGTCGCCGCCGAGCAGGCCGGCGTGGAGATCTGGGGGGACGTCGAGCTCGCCTGGCGGCTGCGGCAGCCGGGCGCGGCCCCCTGGCTCGCGGTCACCGGCACCAACGGCAAGACCACCACGACCCGCATGCTCGCGGCCATCCTGGCCGCGGCCGGCCTGCGCACCGCCGCCGTCGGCAACATCGGCGTCTCCCTGCTGGACGTGGTGCTCGGCGAGCAGGAGTACGACGTGCTCGCGGTGGAGCTGTCCAGCTACCAGCTGCACTGGGCGCCCAGCATCCGCCCGCACTCCGCCGCGGTGCTCAACCTCGCGCCCGACCACCTGGACTGGCACGGCTCGATGGCCGCCTACGCGGCCGACAAGGGCCGGATCTACCACGGCAACACGGTCGCCTGCGTGTACAACGCGGCCGACCCGGAGACCGAGCGCCTGGTCCGGGAGGCCGACGTCGAGGAGGGCTGCCGGGCCATCGGCTTCACCCTGAACGCCCCCCGCCCCTCGGAGTTCGGCGTCGTCGACGGCATCCTCGTCGACCGGGCCTTCGTCGAGGACCGGGCGCACCGGGCCCAGGAGCTGGCCGAGACCGCCGACGTCACCCCCGCCGCGCCGCACAACATCGCCAACGCGCTGGCCGCCGCGGCCCTGGCCCGCGCCTACGGCGTGCCGCCGGCCGCAGTGCGCGAGGGGCTGCGCGCCTTCACCCCGGACGCGCACCGCATCGCCGAGGTCGCCACCGTCGACGGCGTCACCTACGTCGACGACTCCAAGGCGACCAACACCCATGCCGCGGAGGCCTCGCTGGCCGCCTACGACTCGATCGTGTGGCTGGCCGGCGGGCTCGCCAAGGGGGCCGAGTTCGACGAGCTGGCCGCGCGTGCGGCCGGGCGGCTGCGCGCGGCGGTGCTGTTCGGCGCCGACCGGGCGCTGATCCGCGAAGCCCTGGCGCGACACGCGCCGCAGGTCCCGGTGACCGAGCTGGAACGGACCGACACTGGGGCGATGTCGGCCGCCGTGGCCCTCGCGCAGGAGCTGGCCCGGCCGGGCGACACGGTCCTGCTGGCGCCGGCCTGCGCGTCGATGGACATGTTCACCAACTACAACCAGCGCGGCGAGATGTTCGCGGACGCGGTGCGGGTGCTGGACCGGGCATCGGCCGGCACGTCCCCCGGCGAAGGCCGGGACGAGGACTAGCACGCTCCCGTCGGGCGCGGGAGCGGCGCACGAAAGAGGGGGCGCATGAGCGGCTACTCGGTCCGGCCGCGCGGCAGCGCGCTGCGGGGTGCGGCCCGGCTGCCGGGGCGGCTGCGGGCGGCCTGGGACCGCCCGCTGACCGCCTACTACGTCATCCTCGGGGCGAGCCTGCTGATCACCGTGCTCGGCCTGGTGATGGTGTACTCGGCCTCGCAGATCCAGGCGCTGCGCTACGGGCTGCCGTCGACCTTCTACTTCCGCAAGCAATTGCTGGCGGTGGCCATCGGCGCGGTGCTGCTGTGGTTCGCCGCGCGCGCGCCGGTCCGGCTGCACCGGGCGCTGGCCTACCCGCTGCTGCTCGGCGCGGTGTTCCTGATGTGCCTGGTGCAGGTGCCGGGGATAGGGATGACGGTCAACGGCAACACCAACTGGCTGTCCATCGGCGGCCCGTTCCAGCTGCAGCCCAGCGAGTTCGGCAAGCTCGCCCTGGTGCTGTGGGGCGCCGACCTGCTCGCCCGCAAGAACGAGCGCAGCCTGCTCGTCCAGTGGAAGCACCTGCTGGTGCCGCTGGTCCCGGTGACCGTGCTGCTGCTCGGGCTGATCATGCTCGGCGGCGACATGGGCACCACGATGATCCTCACCGCCATGCTCTTCGGCATGCTCTGGCTGGCCGGCGCCCCCACCCGGCTGTTCGCCGGCGTGCTCGCCGGGGCCGCCGCGCTGGCCGCCCTGGCGATCGCCACCAACCCCAACCGGATGGGCCGGCTGCACTGCATCGCGGCCACCTCGCCGGGCAGCAACGACCAGTGCTGGCAGGCCGTGCACGGCATCTACGCGCTGGCGTCCGGCGGCTGGTTCGGCACCGGACTCGGGGCAAGTGTGGAGAAATGGGGCGAACTTCCCGAACCGCACACCGACTTCATCTTCGCCGTGACCGGGGAGGAACTGGGCCTGGCAGGGACGCTGTCCGTACTCGCCCTCTTCGCGGCACTAGGCTACGCGGGTATCCGCGTGGCCGGTCGTACGGAGGACCCCTTCGTCAGGTTCGCAGCGGGTGGCGTGACCACCTGGATCACGGCCCAGGCCGTGATCAACATCGGTGCGGTGCTCGGCCTGCTGCCGATCGCCGGCGTGCCGCTCCCGCTGTTCTCCTACGGAGGATCCGCCCTCCTGCCGACGATGTTCGCGATCGGGCTGCTGATCTCCTTCGCCAGGAGCGAGCCGTCCGCGCGAGCGGCCCTGGCCGTGCGGGGCCGGAACAACTCCCTGACGGGGGTCGTGAGACGGACGATGCGACGGCGCGCCAGACGGCGGCCGTCCGGGAAGCGGTGAATTTCGGTGCATGTCGTACTCGCCGGTGGGGGGACCGCCGGCCACATCGAGCCGGCGCTCGCGCTCGCCGATGCCCTGCGCAGGCAGGACCCGACCGTGGGCATCACGGCCCTGGGCACCGAGAAGGGCCTGGAGACACGGCTGGTACCGGAACGCGGCTACGAACTGGCGCTGATCCCCGCCGTCCCGCTGCCGCGCCGGCCCACCCCCGAACTCATCACCGTGCCCGGCCGGCTGCGCGGCACCATCAAGGCCGCCGAGCAGGTGCTGGAGCGCACCAAGGCGGACGTCGTCGTCGGCTTCGGCGGCTATGTCGCGCTGCCCGGCTACCTGGCGGCCAAGCGCCTCGGCGTGCCGATCGTGGTGCACGAGGCCAACGCCCGCCCGGGCCTCGCCAACAAGATCGGCTCGCGGTACGCCCACGCGGTCGCCGTCTCCACCCCGGACAGCAAGCTGCGCGACGCCCGCTACATCGGCATCCCGCTGCGCCGCACCATCGCCACCCTGGACCGCGCCGCGGCCCGTCCCGAGGCCCGGCACGCCTTCGGCCTCGACCAGAACCTGCCCACCCTGCTGGTCTCCGGCGGCTCGCAGGGCGCCCGGCGGCTCAACGAGGTGGTCGCCACGGTCGCGCCGCGACTGCAGCAGTCCGGCATCCAGATCCTGCACGCGGTCGGTCCGAAGAACGAGCTGCCCCGGCCCGACAACATGCCCGGCATGCCGCCCTACCGCCCGGTGCCGTACGTCGACCGGATGGACCTGGCGTACGCCGCCGCCGACATGATGCTCTGCCGGGCCGGCGCGATGACCGTCGCCGAACTGTCCGCGGTGGGGCTGCCGGCCGCCTACGTACCGCTGCCGATCGGCAACGGCGAGCAGCGGCTCAACGCCCAGCCGGTGGTCAAGGCCGGCGGCGGGCTGCTGGTCGACGACGCCGAGCTGACCCCCGACTGGGTGCTCGGCAACGTCCTGCCGGTGCTCACCGACCCGCACCGCCTGCACGCGATGTCGCGCGCCGCCGCCGAGTTCGGCCGCCGGGACGCCGACGAGCTGCTGGCCTCCATGGTCAACGACGCGGTGGCCGCCCGGCACAGGTGACCCGGCGGCGCGGCGGGACGCACCCGGGCGCCCGCGGCAGGGCGCGCCGGGGCCGCGTCCCGCGGAGTTGGGCGCCCGGGCTGGCACGATAAGGGCGAGGCGGGGCAGCTCTGCTCCGCAGCAGTCGACGTGGGGAGGCAGGGTGGCCGGGATCGAGGCCAGGCCGCGCGGCACCGGGCCCGCGGGGCAACCGCCCGCGGTCCGCCGCGACCGGCGCCCGCGGCTGCGCGTCACCCCGCCCTCGCGCCGCACCACGCTGATCGTCCTCGTGCTGCTCACCGTGCTCGCGGGCGGCGGGACCTGGGCGGTGTACGGGTCGAGTTGGCTGCGTGCGACGCGGGTGACCGTGCACGGCGAACGGGTGCTGACCGCCGGGCAGATCGAGCACGCCGCGGCCGTGCCGCTCGGCGGCCCGCTGGCCTCGGTGGACACCGGCGCCGTCCGCCGCCGGCTGCTGGCCGCCCTGCCGCGGGTGGAGCGGGTGGACGTCACCCGGTCCTGGCCGCACACCATCAGCGTGACGGTGACCGAACGCGTGCCGTCCGCGGTGCTCAGGAACGGCGCGAAGTTCACCGAAGTCGACCGGGACGGCGTACGGTTCGCCACCGTGGACCGCGCCCCGGCCGGTGTCCCGCTGGTCCAGTTGACGCCCGACACCACCGGGGCGGCGGCCAGCCTGCGGATGTTCCCCACCAGCCGGCTGCTGCAGTCCGCGATCCTGGTCTCCGCGGATCTCCCGGATTCCGTGCGCGGCCGGGCCACCGCGATCCGGGTGCGTTCCTACGACGGCATCACCGTCGAACTCGCGGGCGGCCGCGAGGTGATGTGGGGGAGCGCGGAGCAGGGGGCCTTCAAGGCCTCGGTGCTGACGGCATTGATGAAGGCGGAACCGCATGCCAGCCGATTCGATGTCAGCGCCCCCACTTCCCCTGCGGCTTCGGGGAGTTGACGTGCCCGCTGACCAGGCGACCCGCGTGTGGGACCCCTGGCAGGACGCCGTACGGCGTGATCACATAGGGTGAAAAGAAAAACGGGAGGTTCGGCGTGTTCGTTGAACCATCACCGCTTGTCGACTTAGTGTCTCGTTCCAAAGGAACACGGGACAGACATACCGGTAACCCTAAACCTCAGCGTTAGGGTTCGGGAACGGCAACGGGAAAACACCGACCGTCCCACCCGATTCGTAACTCGAGGCGAGAGGCCTTCGACGTGGCAGCACCGCAGAACTACCTCGCAGTCATCAAGGTCGTCGGCATCGGCGGCGGTGGCGTCAACGCCATCAACCGGATGATCGAGGTCGGTCTCAAGGGCGTCGAGTTCATCGCGATCAACACCGATGCGCAGGCCCTGCTGATGAGCGACGCCGACGTCAAGCTCGACGTCGGCCGTGAGCTGACCCGCGGGCTCGGTGCCGGCGCCAACCCGGACGTCGGCCGCAAGGCCGCCGAGGACCACCGCGAGGAGATCGAGGAGGTGCTCAAGGGCGCCGACATGGTCTTCGTCACCGCGGGTGAGGGAGGCGGCACCGGCACCGGCGGCGCCCCCGTGGTGGCCAACATCGCCCGCTCGCTGGGCGCGCTGACCATCGGCGTGGTCACCCGGCCGTTCACCTTCGAGGGCCGCCGCCGGGCCAACCAGGCCGAGGACGGCATCGCCGGCCTGCGGGAGAACGTCGACACCCTGATCGTCATCCCCAACGACCGGCTGCTGTCCATCTCGGACCGCCAGGTCAGCGTGCTCGACGCGTTCCGCTCCGCCGACCAGGTGCTGCTCTCCGGTGTGCAGGGCATCACCGACCTGATCACCACCCCGGGCCTGATCAACCTGGACTTCGCCGACGTGAAGTCCGTGATGTCCGAGGCCGGTTCGGCCCTCATGGGCATCGGCTCGGCCCGCGGCGACGACCGCGCGGTGGCCGCCGCGGAGATGGCGATCTCTTCCCCGCTGCTGGAGGCGTCCATCGACGGCGCCCGCGGGGTGCTGCTGTCCATCTCCGGCGGCTCCGACCTCGGCCTGTTCGAGATCAACGAGGCCGCCCAGCTGGTCAGCGAGGCCGCCCACCCGGAGGCCAACATCATCTTCGGCGCGGTGATCGACGACGCGCTCGGCGACGAGGTGCGGGTGACCGTCATCGCCGCGGGCTTCGACGGCGGCCAGCCGCCCACCAAGGGCAGCCGGGACAAGAACGTCGGCACGTACGCGTCGCGCGACGACTCCCCGGTCCCGCCGCGGCCCGAGCCCCCGCGCCCGGCGACGTCGTCCTTCAACGGCCTGGGCAGCATCCCGGCCCCGGCCGACCGCGACCCGGAGTCGACGCCGGTCGCCGAGACCCCGGTCACGCCCCCGGTGATCCCGCCGATCGTGCCGCCGGCCCGTCCGTACCAGGACTCGGCCGAAGAGCTCGACGTCCCCGACTTCCTGAAGTGACCGCCCGGCAGTGATAGGGCACCGCACAGCAGTGGGCGGCGCGCACTTCGCCTTCACCGACCGGTGGGGCGGGGTGAGCGCCGTTCCGTATGACAGCCTCAACCTCGGCGGGGCGGTCGGCGACGACCCGGCCGCCGTGCACGCCAACCGCGCCCGCGCGGCCGGGGAGCTCGGCCGCGACCCGGAGCGCGTGGTGTGGATGAACCAGGTGCACGGCCGGGACGCCGCCGTGGTCGACCGCCCCTGGGGCGACGGCCCGGTGCCGGCGGTCGACGCGCTCGTCACGACCCGCGCCGACCTGACTCTCGCGGTGCTGACCGCCGACTGCGTCCCGGTGCTGCTGGCCGACCCGGTGGCCGGGGTCGCCGCCGCCGCGCACGCCGGCCGCCCCGGACTGGCCGCCGGCGTCGTGCCCGCCGCCGTGGAGGCGATGACGTCCCAGGGCGCCCGGCCCGACCGGATCACCGCGGTGATCGGCCCCTCGGTGTGCGGCAAGTGCTACGAGGTGCCCGCCGCGCTGCGCGACGAGGTGGCCGCGGTCGTACCGGAGGCGTTCGCCACCACCAGCTGGGGCACGCCGGCGATCGACGTGAGCGCCGGGGTGCGTGCCCAACTCGCGCACGCCGGCGTGCGGATCGCCGACGCGCCCACGGTGTGCACCCTGGAGTCCGCCGATCACTTCTCCTACCGCCGCGAGTCCGTCACCGGGCGGCTCGCGGGCTACGTCTGGCTGGACGGGACCGCGTGAACGACACTCCTGCCTCCGGCAGTTCGGACCGGCTCGACCAACTCACCGCGAATCTCGCGCGGGTGGAGGAGCGCATCGGCGCCGCGTGCCGGGCCGCCGGCCGGGACCGCGAGGACGTCACGCTCATCGTGGTCACCAAGACCTACCCGGCGTCGGACGTGCGGCTGCTGGCCGGACTCGGCGTGCGGCACGTGGCGGAGAACCGCGACCAGGAGGCGGGGCCGAAGGCCGCCGCGTCCGCGGACCTGCCGCTCAGCTGGCACTTCGTGGGCCAGTTGCAGACCAACAAGGCCCGCTCGGTGGTCCGTTACGCTGATCACGTGCACTCCGTCGACCGGCTCCGGCTGGTCGGCGCGCTGTCCGGCGCGGCCACCGCCGCGGGACGGCGGCTCGGTTGCCTCATCCAGGTCGCCCTGGACGCCGAGTCGGGGACGCAGGGCGAGCGCGGCGGGGTCGCCCCCGACGGCGTGGACGCGCTCGCCGACGCCGTGGCGGCCGCGGACGGCCTGCGGCTGGACGGGCTGATGACGGTAGCACCGCTCGCCGGCGCATACGCGGGCCAACCCCGTGCTGCCTTCGATCGGTTGATGGAAATCTCATCCCGCCTGCGCGAGACCCATCCTGCTGCGAACATGGTCTCGGCAGGGATGAGCCAGGACCTCGAGGAAGCGGTGGCCGCCGGAGCGACACACGTCCGCGTCGGTACGGCGGTACTCGGAGTCCGTCCGCGGCTCCGGTAACGTCACCAAACAAGTCGGACCACAGCATAAATATGGTGTGGCGGTCGTCCCGAGGGCGGCCGAGGACCGCAACCCCCGCTGAGAGGACGCAGAGCATGGCCGGCGCGATGCGCAAGATGGCGGTCTACCTCGGCCTCGTGGAGGACGACGGATACGACGGACCGGGCTTCGACTCCGACGACGAGTTCGAGCCCGAGCTGCCCGCGCCGCCGAGCAGCCGGACCGCTCCGGAACCGGAGCGCGTGCCCGCCCGCCGACCGCACAGTCAGCACGTGCCGCCGAGCCAGCACCAGCCGACGCAGGACGAGCCGCCGCGGCTCGTCCACGCTCCGGCACCCCGCGAACCGAGGATCGCCCCAGTGGCATCCATCACACCCGAACGTCATACCCTGGAGAAGAACGCACCCGTGATCATGCCCAAGGTGGTGTCCGAACGCGAGCCGTACCGGATCACGACACTTCACCCCCGGACGTACAACGAAGCCCGTACCATCGGGGAACACTTCCGTGAGGGCACCCCGGTGATCATGAACTTGACGGAGATGGACGACACGGACGCAAAGCGACTTGTCGACTTCGCCGCCGGTCTGGTCTTCGGTCTTCACGGCAGCATCGAGCGGGTGACGCAGAAGGTCTTTCTGCTCTCGCCTGCTAACGTCGATGTCACGGCGGAGGACAAAGCCCGGATCGCCGAGGGCGGGTTCTTCAACCAGAGCTGAGCCGAACGCAACCGCAGGACCCGGCCGAGAGGCCGGCAGACGACCAGGGGAGAGGGAAGCGCGATGAGTGTCGCACTCCAGGTGCTGTACATCGCGTTGTACTGCTTCCTTGCCGTCCTTATTTTCCGGTTGGTGATGGATTGGGTCTTCCAGTTCGCCCGTTCGTGGCATCCTGGGAAGGCCATGGTGGTGGTCCTGGAAGGCACCTACACTGTCACCGATCCGCCACTCAAGCTTCTGCGGCGGTTCATTCCGCCGCTACGTCTCGGGGGCGTGGCGCTCGACCTGTCCTTCTTCGTATTGATGATCATCGTGTACATCCTGATCTCCGTCGTCGGGGGCTTGATGTGAACGGTGTGGGCTCCCGATATGTCGACGATCACGTTGAGGTGAAGAGATGCCGCTGACCCCCGAGGACGTTCGGAACAAGCAGTTCACGACCGTCCGCCTCCGAGAGGGCTATGACGAGGATGAGGTCGACGCCTTCCTCGACGAGGTGGAGGCGGAGCTGACACGCTTGCTCCGCGAGAACGAGGATCTGCGGGCCAAGCTGGCCGCGGCCACTCGTGCCGCCGCCCAGAACCAGCAGCAGGGCATGCGCAAGCCGGAACCCCAGGACCGGCCGGTGCCCGCTGCCATATCCGGACCGCAGCCGGTGCCGCAGCAGCAGATGGGTCCGCCCCAGCTGCCCGGCGGAGCACCTCAGCTGCCCGCAGGTCCCAGTGCCCAGCAGCACCCGATGCAGCAGGGCCACCCCATGCAGCAGCAGGGTCCCGGCCCGATGGGCCAGCACCCGATGCAGCAGGGTCACCCCATGCAGCAGCAGGGTCCCGGCCCGATGGGCGGGCACCCCATGCAGCAGCAGGGGCCCGGCGGCGACAGCGCCGCCCGCGTGCTCTCGCTCGCGCAGCAGACCGCCGACCAGGCGATCGCCGAGGCGCGTTCCGAGGCCAACAAGATCGTCGGTGAAGCGCGCAGCCGCGCCGAGGGCCTGGAGCGGGACGCCCGCGCCAAGGCCGACGCGCTGGAGCGGGACGCCCAGGAGAAGCACCGCGTCGCGATGGGCTCGCTGGAGTCCGCCCGCGCCACGCTGGAGCGCAAGGTCGAGGACCTGCGCGGCTTCGAGCGGGAGTACCGCACGCGCCTGAAGTCCTACCTGGAGTCGCAGCTGCGCCAGCTGGAGAACCAGGCGGACGACTCGCTCGCCCCGCCGCGGACCACCGCGCCCGCGCCGTCCCTGCCGGCCGCGCCCTCCATGGGCAACGGCACGATGGGCGGCAACTCCATGGGCGGCAACTCCCTGGGCGGGATGGCTCCGGCCGGGGCCGGTGCCATGGGCCACGGTTCGGCGCCCTCCTACGGCGGTGCGCAGGGCATGGGCGGTCACACCCCCGGCCCGACGTACGGCGGCCAGCAGCAGATGTCGCCCGCGATGACGCAGCCGATGGCTCCGGTGCGGCCGCAGGGTCCGTCGCCGATGCAGCAGGCGCCGACGCCGATGCGCGGCTTCCTCATCGACGAGGACGACAACTAGCCGCCGCTGGCGCGCTCGACGTCAAGGGCCGGGCCTCCGGGGAGTTTCTCCCCAGGAGGCCCGGCCCTTTTGCGGGTCCCGCGCCCCTGACGGGGTGCGGGACCCGCGCCGTATCAGGCGGACTTGCGCAGGTGGAAGGTGAGGCCGAGGGCCGCGTCGGTGAAGGCGGGGCCGAAGCCCTCCTCGGCGGGGGCGTCGCCGGCCGCGAGGCTGTCCGCCAGGACCTCCTCGGAGATCAGCCCGGCGTGCTCGGCCAGTGCCGTCGACAACTCACCGTCGCCGGCCGCGTACCGTACGTGGATGCGATCCGTCACCTGGAGACCGGAGTTCTTCCTGGCCTCCTGGACGAGCCGGATGACGTCGCGGGCCAGGCCCGCGAGCCGCAGCTCGGGCGTGACCTCCAGGTCGAGGGCGACCGTCGCGCCGGCGTCGGAGGCGACCGACCAGCCCTCGCGCGGGGTCTCGGTCACGATGACCTCCTCGGGGGCCAGGACCACGTCCTCCCCGTCCACGACGACCGTCGCGCTGCCGTGCTCCCGCAGGTCCGCCGACAGCCGGGCCGCGTCCGCCGCGGCGACCGCCGCCGCGACCGCCTGCACGCCCTTGCCGAACCGCTTGCCCAGGGCACGGAAGTTGGCCTTGGCGCTGGTGTCCACCAGCGACCCGCCCACCTCGGAGAGCGAGGCGAGCGCCGCGACGTTCAGCTCGTCGGCGATCTGCCCGCGCAGCTCCGCCGACAGGTTCTCGAAGCCCGCCGCGGCGACCAGGGCGCGCGACAGCGGCTGCCGCGTCTTGACGCCGGACTCCGCCCGGGTCGCCCGGCCCAGTTCCACCAGCCGCCGGACGAGCAGCATCTGCTCGGACAGCGCCGGGTCGATCCACTCCTCGGCCACCTGCGGCCACGACGCGAGGTGCACCGAGTCCGGGGCGTCCGGGACGACCGCGACCACCAGGTCCTGCCACACCCGCTCGGTGATGAACGGCACAAGCGGCGCCATCAGCCGGGTCACCGTCTCGACGACGTCGTGCAGGGTGCGCAGCGCCGCCGCGTCGCCCTGCCAGAACCGCCGGCGCGAGCGCCGCACGTACCAGTTGGACAGGTCGTCGACGAAACCGGAGAGCAGCTTCCCGGCCCGCTGGGTGTCGAACGCCTCCAGCGACGCCGTGACATCGCGCACCAGCACGTTGAGCTCGCCGACCAGCCAGCGGTCCAGCAGCGGCCGGTCGGCCACCGCCGGGTCCGCGTCGGACGGCGCCCAGCCGGAGGTGCGGGCGTACAGCGCCTGGAACGCCACGGTGTTCCAGTAGGTGAGGAGCGTCTTGCGGACGACCTCCTGGATCGTGCCGTGGCCGACCCGGCGCGCGGCCCACGGGGAGCCGCCGGCGGCCATGAACCAGCGCACCGCGTCGGCGCCGTGCTGGTCCATGAGCGGGATCGGCTGCAGGATGTTGCCCAGGTGCTTGGACATCTTGCGGCCGTCCTCGGCGAGGATGTGGCCGAGGCACACCACGTTCTCGTAGGACGACCGGTCGAAGACCAGCGTGCCGACCGCCATCAGCGTGTAGAACCAGCCGCGGGTCTGGTCGATGGCCTCGGAGATGAACTGCGCCGGGTAGGTGCGCTCGAAGATCTCCTTGTTGCGGTACGGGTAGCCCCACTGCGCGAACGGCATCGACCCCGAGTCGTACCAGGCGTCGATCACCTCGGGCACCCGGGTCGCCGGCCGCGCGCAGGTCGGGCAGCCGAAGACCACCTCGTCGATGTACGGGCGGTGCGGGTCCAGGCGCGACTGGTCGGTGCCGGTCAGGGTGCTCAGTTCGGCGAGCGAAGCCACGCAGGTCAGGTGGCCGTCCTCGCAGCGCCAGATCGGCAGCGGGGTGCCCCAGTAGCGGTTGCGGGACAGCGCCCAGTCCACGTTGTTGTTCAGCCAGTCGCCGAACCGGCCGTACTTGACCGACTCCGGGTACCAGTTGGTGCGCTCGTTCTCGCGCAGCAGCGCGTCCTTGACCGCGGTGGTGCGGATGTACCACGACGGCTGCGCGTAGTAGAGCAGCGCGGTGTGGCAGCGCCAGCAGTGGGGGTAGCTGTGCTCGTACGGCAGGTGCCGGAACAGCCGCCCGCTCGTCTGGAGTTCGGCCACCAGCAGCTCGTCGGCCTTCTTGAAGAACACCCCGCCGACCAGCGGCACGTCCGGCTCGAACGTGCCGTCGGGGCGCACCGGGTTGACCACCGGCAGCCCGTACCGGCGGCAGGTCTTGAGGTCGTCCTCGCCGAACGCCGGCGACTGGTGGACCAGTCCGGTGCCGTCCTCGGTCGTCACGTAGTCGGCGTTGAGGACGTAGTGCGCGTCCGGGATGTCGACGAAGGTGAACGGGCGCTCGTAGGCCCAGCGCTCCATCTCGCGCCCGGTGAAGGTCCGCCCGGTCGGCTCCCAGCCCTCGCCCAGCGCTTTGCCGAGCAACGGCTCGGCGACGACGAGCTGTTCGGTGCCGTCGGTGGCCACCACGTAGGTGACGTCGGGGTGCACGGCGACCGCGGTGTTGGACACCAGCGTCCACGGCGTCGTCGTCCACACCAGCAGCGACGCCTGGCCGGCCAGCGGCCCGGAGGCCAGCGGGAAGCGGACGTACACCGACGGGTCGACGATCGTCTCGTAGCCCTGGGCGAGTTCGTGGTCGGACAGGCCGGTCTGGTCCCGCGGGCACCAGGGCGCGACGCGGTAGTCCTGGACCAGCAGGCCCTTGTCGAAGATCTGCCGCAGCGACCACCACACGGACTCCACGTACTCGGGGTCCATCGTGCGGTAGGCGTCGTCCAGGTCGACCCAGTAGCCCATGCGCGTCGTCAGCTCGGCGAAGGCGTCGGTGTGCCGGGTCACCGACTCACGGCACTTGGCGTTGAACTCCGCGATGCCGTACGCCTCGATGTCCTGCTTGCCGGTGAAGCCCAGCTCCTTCTCCACGGCCAGCTCGACCGGCAGGCCGTGGCAGTCCCAGCCGGCCTTGCGGGTCACGTGGAAGCCCTGCATGGTCTTGAAGCGCGGGAAGACGTCCTTGAAGACGCGGGCCTCGATGTGGTGCGCGCCGGGCATGCCGTTCGCGGTCGGCGGCCCCTCGTAGAAGACCCAGTCCGCGCGGCCGGCGGTCTGCTCCAGCGAGCGCGCGAAGGTCTTGCGCTCGCTCCACAGGGACAGCACCTCGTGTTCGAGGGCGGGCAGGTCCACCTGGGCGGGCACCTGGCGGTACTGCGGCTGGGACGGCTCGTGCTGCGGGCTCATCAGGGGTTCTTCCTCCGGCGGACACTCGTCGCTCGTGGCGGACTTCCGTCGGAGGGACGAGAGCTGCTGACGATCGCTCCCGCGGTACCACCCTCCTTGGCGGCACGGCACCCTCACGGGTCCCGCCGCCCCCTCATTGGGGTCGCGAGGCCGGTTCTACTGACCGCACGGCATCCGCCCACGGTGTTCTTCCGGCGGCTCCGGGGTGATCTTCACGTCGCGCACACCCCCGGGCTTCCACCGTCCCCGGGTCGCTCATGGCTGCGTGCGGCGCTACTCGTCCCATCCACGCCTTTCGCTGCGCCCAGTGTACGGGCCCGGCCGCCTCGCAGCCGCACGTATTTCCCGCGCCCGCTCCGCCGGGCGCGCGGCCGCCCCCGCTCGCGCGCCCCTTCCTCGCGCGCCCTCCGCCGCTCCCGCGCTGACCCGAATGGCGGCGGTCCTCCGTTCCGGCCGCCATTCCGGTCGGCGGGCCGGAATACCTGGCCGTGAGCTGGGCACAACGGATGCAGACCGGTCTCCCCCCGGGGGGTACGGGTCGGCCGGGCAGCGCGCCCCGTTGCCGCGGATCGATGCCCGATTTACCGTTTCCGGCACGATTCGCGCACAAGATCACGGATGTGAAGGGGTCGCGGCCATGGTCGTGAGGAAGGCCGCCGACGAGCCGGCGGCGAAGAGGACGGCCGCGGCCAGCGCGGCCTCGTCGGCCCCGGCCAGGAAGGCGGCGAAGAAGGCGTCCGGAAGGACCGCGGCGAAGAAGGCCCCGGCGAAAAAGGCGGCGGCCAAGAAGGCGGCGGGCAAGGCCACGGGCAGGAAGGCGGCGGGC
>Ga0131853_10010098_pt1 | contig 17276 bp, 11 predicted proteins | sample TergutLab28metaG_FD_92764 | JGI IMG/M metagenome (GOLD analysis project Ga0131853, IMG submission 92764) | Labiotermes labralis P1 segment gut microbial communities from Petit-Saut dam, French Guiana - Lab288 P1 (version 2) (version 2) | ecosystem: Host-associated > Arthropoda: Insects >... | reverse complement strand
GAATTTATCGGTGCTTAAAGCTGATTTTCGAAAATGCCACCGCCGGCAGCAACACAGGCTGCCGCTCGGTTGTGAACCGCGCGGGTAGCACTTAGCACCCCCGCCTTTCCCCGCACGCCTTAGTTACCACCCAAGTGTCGTGATAACGGGTACGCCTTGTCTGTAGCTGGCTAAAAATAGCGACCCCCCAGCTGATAGACGCGGTTCACACGAGGACGTGTACGGGAATTAAAAAAAGGTCATAACTCCGTAACCGTCCAAAATCGGACACATGTTTATATGAACTTTTTTGATCACAAAGACCTAGGAAATCACCTCCTGCAGTTAAGCCCTAAAGTCGTGAAACACCCTGTATAAGTGCATTAGTTGGTATAATAATTGAGTGATTCATATTCCTGTTCATACAGAAAGTATGCTTAAAAGTAGGTGAAATGAAGCTATAAATTGCGTAATTTTGTGGTATTCTGAAGCGTTTCATTTGGTATGGTCTATACACTTTCTTGCTAAAGATTTATCAAATATCATGTGAAATGTTTACAGCGTCACCACAACAAGAGTTTTTATTCAAAAATAACATAAAATGTACCATAAGAATATAGAATCCTTATCAATACCTTGCTTCTAGCTAGAAAACATAATTTCAGACTTGCCATAGTGCAAAAAAAAGTTTTATTTTTGCCACTGCCCTCAGCTAAACCTTCCCACCAGACAGCATATCTTAATGCAGAAAACAGACACAGTTTGAAGCAATGAATTACAATGTAATTAATATTCGCTAAGCAACACTGGCTGCCTAACTTTGCCGCAAAACTTTGAAATTTATTTAGACTGGAGAGAAACCAGTAATGTGACTCACCGTACCCACATAATACCCTGTTGCGTGTTCGGTACGACACTCACTCTATAATCTCAATAAGTTTAAGTAGTGTGCAAAGTGTAACAGGCCGTTATAAAGCTTCGTGCCTGCCTGCAAGTAAGCATGTAGGGGTCGCTTCCACCCAGCCATTCCGAGGTAATTAGCAAGTGTGACATAATGAAGTAGTGTGTAATTAGAGGGTGGAAGGGGCAAGGGGCAGAAGCGTTGTTGATGAAGAGGGGTGCAGTTAAACACAGAGAGGTGGGATACTATATCACAGGAACGACATCTGTTTCTGAAGCAGAATTCCCAAACTTTGCACATTCCGTTTAAGTAATCAGTAAATAACTCCTTCCTTCATTATGTTAAATGACCCTTGTTTCAAATAAAACACTTTTATGTGAGGTCACTCTGAAAAAAGAGAGAGTGGGTGCTAATATTAGACACGGTTTTATAAACTTTAAATGAAAGTTTCTGTTGTACTTTTTGTTACCACAGCACGGAAATACTTCAGGCTTAAAAACGTAAATGTATTTGAAAGTTAACTGAATGTTTTTTTGGGGTGATACAAGAACCGTCAAGATTATGAGAGATGTCTTGCGAGACCCTTGATTAGAGCGAAGTCTCGAAATTTAAAAAGAAAACCCCTGTTTTACGAACCCAGATTTAAATTACCATTCATGGAGCGGGAAAAAAAAGGAACCAAACGTAAATTAGGCGTCGAAACTCTATTGGGCAGTGCGGGAGTAAGAGGAGGCTTTGTGGTACCTTTATTGGAATGAGATCTCTTAATTACAAAATGTGCCGGACATTCAAAGACAGGTCCGTCTTTCTCGAAGTAACCTAGTTCAAGATGTAATGCAAAGACTATGCACGTAACGTACGCACTGACACACTGAGAGAAAACGGCATTTGGAGAATATCAGGCCTACTTCAACAGATGAATTTAACACAGAATATTATCGTTATGGAACACGTTTAATTCTATTTATATGCTCCATCCTGTGGGTAAAAATTAACACAGGCTTCTCTCAGCAACAATAAACTTTGAAGCCATATGAGGAGACATTGTGTGTGTCATAGAGGAGGTAACGTGTTGCAATATAAAGCACACATCAAATATGTGAAACACCCCACCAAAAAAGTCATATTATAGACCCCAACCGCGGTGGCACAGTGGTTAAGGTGCTGTGCTACAAATCGGAAGGTCGTTGGTTCGATTCCAGATGGTGTCATTGGAATTTTTTATTGATATAAAATCCTCCCGATCGCACTAATGTCCTGGGGTCGACTCAGCCTCTAACAGAAATGAGTACCAGGAGCATTACCTGGGGGTAAAGGCGGCCGGTGCGTAAGGCTGACAACCTTACCGCCATCCTGTGCAGTTGTTACGAAATCTGGGAACCTTAACTTCCTGGGACCCTCTGGGCCACTCTAGGCCTGTAACGGGACTGCTTTTAATAGACCCCAACAGACAGAGGAGAATGAAAGTTATGCAGAAGAACACACAAGAGAACTGTCAAAAAAGTAATAGGCATTATAAATTTAAAATTTAATGGGGTATTTACTGCAATCAATAACATTGTTAATAGACTATTGTGAGAGCCAGAATATCTCAGTGACTACAGTGACTAGACTAATAATTGGAGGAAGTTTAATCTGTTAGATATTCTACAAAACCAAGAGATTTTTCTCTCCCTGAAAACGTCGAGGCCGGTTCTAAGATCCACCCAGCCTTCTGTTCGATGGGTACCTGAGGCTCTGTCTCTGGGGGTAAAGCTGCCGGTGTATGAAGCTAACCACCCACCTCCATCTGGTGCTGAGTTGAATAATGATTGCAGCTATGCCTGCACTTCTGCATATGCTTTCATAGTGTGGAGTTTAATTAAGGACACACACTTCCCCCTTACATCAATTTATGAAAGACGAAACTATTTCTCCAGGATAGGCATCCCACTGTGATGAAGATAAACACAGTAATTTCGGCTTGTTTTATTTTATGAATGTTGTACAGTTGAAATATATACTAAACATACCGACATGAGAATTGAATTAATGTAGCTTACACGATAACTTTCTTTGGCTACTCTAATTTCACCTGACGATAGCTTCTTCGCCTAAGCAGAAACATGATGCGCATTAACGTTATGTAATAACATAACACGAAACTTGGCTGTGATTAACGGCCTTCACCCTCCACCCTTTACAGAATTATTTCATTACTGCAATACCCAATAACGGCCAAAGTATTTTCATTTTTACGATAAAATCTTCGACATGTTCCATAAAGTGCGCACTGCCTAAGCAATCCATTATTTCAGAAAATTATGGAGTGTATCATTGAATGAAATAAGTGTTGACGTGTGTCAAATACAATAAACGTGACATCTCTGTGCTTAATTGAAAATTACGGCATAAATGTATATGGAGAAGGGGAGGCGTAACTCAGATAAAAATGCATTAATACAAAATACTAGTGTCAACACAAATGGTACGCTGGATTGCCTTGAATGTGTCACGTAATGCTTTCTTCTTCTTCTTTTTACGCAACAGTCCTCAGTCGGCCAGGGTCTCCTCATTCACGAAGTCTCTAGAATATCGCAAAACGACGCACCACAGTCAGTAGGTCTCCTCTGGGCGAGTGATCAGTTCGTCGCAGAGACCTCTACCTGACAACACACAACAATCACAACAGACAGATATCCATGCCCCCAGTGGAATTCGAACCCACAATCTCAGAAGACGAGCGGCCGCAGTCCTACTCCTGAGACCGCGCGGCCACTGGGACCGGCCGCTTAATGATTCAACTTACAAAAATTCCTAATCTTCTTATTTTGTTGAGAAAATAACAGAGAGGCCCTAAACATTTTACCTTTACAAACCTTTATAAACTAACGAAGTTTTATTTATTCACCAACTGATGCACTAGTGAGTTGTCTTAAAAAACAATATTAAAATTTACATTAAAATTTATATTAAAGGAGAACAATATTAAAATTTACATTAAAATTTACATTAACGTAAATTAATTAACTAATATTTTTCTCCTTTAATTTAAATTTTAATGTAAATTTTAATATTGTTTCTTAAGACAACTCACTAGTGCATCAGTTGGCGAATAAATAAAACTTTGATACTATCAAGTTGCACGGTACGAATGTGAAAACTTTGTAAACTATTTCTCGTGTGTTTCATACTTATTTAATTACTTTGAAATGTACATGTTTTGTCGCAGTTATAATTGTGTGGTATAATCATTTAGAAATCTGAAGTTAATACTTCGATGGCAAGTGATTTTAAACCCTCATTCTCTTCTGTTTTACTGCATCACCTTACTTGGCAATGACAGGCTAAAATTATGTAAGCCACAAAAAATGGAGGGCTTACTCAGGCATGGGCTATAACATTCTTTGACAGTGTGATTAATTGGTTGCTTCGTGCGGTAACTGAAGCCGTTACGCCGGTGTGAGTGTTAATGCTAACATTATGTGTTGCTGCTGCTAGGCCCCAGTTAAGCGCTGCCCTCTCTCGCTTGTTATGTTATTAATTTTCATGAATTATGTGACGTAATAAACATGGCAGCAGCAAGAGAAGGAGAAAACAACAGAAAAGAAGTTGTAGCTAGTTTGTGTAGAAGAAATACCGAGGAGACTAAAGAGCACAAAATGGCACCATTTCCTTTGCCTCGCAAAATATTTTGAAATGGAGAGGCATTTTTTTGTTTGACAATGAAATAATATAATTATAACTAATTAACTAACTCCGTGGAACAGAGTCGTCCTTGAGAAACTAACAGGCTCCCGGCTAGACAAGAAATTCTCTGCATTTCATGGAATCCGAAGGTTCATTGTCGCATTTACAACATGCCACCACCAGCCCCCCTTCTTAGCCAGATTAATCCAGTTCCTCTCACCCATCCCACTTCCTGAAGATCCATTTTAATATTATGTTACCATCTAAATTATATGACTATAGGCTGTTTTAATCATAAATGTGCTGTATTTTCGGGCAGAAATGAAATTATTGATGTTCGTATTTAAAATTTTAAATCTGATATTTCTTGATAAGCTGGTGTATTTGGTGATGGGTGTTAAATGACGTCGTAGAATGACAACGTTGAGAGTCATACGACTGACTGATGCGCTGTGTGGCAAATTCGCTGTTAGTCAGTTGCTGGAGAGTTATTGAGTACCGCCTGAATAAACAGACATTTCTAATTAATTTAAGCATCTGAACCATGAAACATGTCTACATTGCATACTAAAACTGACAGTACACAAATTCGGTCTCCATTACAAGAACGATCTGTCCATGCTGTTACGGTAAATGGTCGTCACTTAGTCTGTGAATAATATGAATATACACATAAACTGCCAATCCCAGTGGCCGCGCGGCCTAAGACCTCTCGCTTGCTGGGATTACGTGTTCGAATTCCGCCGGGAGCATGAACGTCTGTCTCTTTTGAGTGTTCTGTGTTTTCAGAGATCTCTGCTTCGGGCTGATCACTCGCCCAGAGGAGTCCTACAGAGTGCGCTGTGTCTGAGTTTCATAGTGAAGCCTCTTTAATGGGGAGGCCCTGGCCCACTATTGCGCCATGGTAAAATATACACATAAATATATAAATGTATACACATACACACGCACACATCTACTATGTGAACGGTCTGGATACCGTTTTAAAGACATGGTACGTGAAAATATCCACTGCGCCTTAAAGGGTTAATTAGTATTTTGCCTAAGCAACATACTTACTAAAGTTTTACCAGCTATCTCACTAACTGCTGTTCAAATTATCATCAAACACCTGTCTGACTAACGTACCAACTGATATTAATCTATATGATAACGGACAAAGCAACAAAGCAATCAAGTAATTTGTTACATATCTGAGTAAATGAGAGAGCAACAAATTACATAACAAAGAAATTAACATACTAGCTGTCAGATAGTTAATTTATTAATTGAGCTAACCGTGCCAATACTAAATTTGATATATGTTTGTCCGTGCATCGTTGTATAAGCGTAGAGAAGAAAACCAACTAAATGCTACTGAATGCAGTATCATCTAGATGGTTTTCTTCTCTACGCGTGCCAATACTAGTTAAGTGTAATACTAGAGAGCATAACCCATAAATTACGTGTCAAATAAATCCTACATGTCTTTCTAAATGACTAAGTAACTGTCCACTCTAAGAGCTTAATGACTGACTTTGTAACAAATAGATTCGCAAGCCAGACAAGGCAGATGTTCATAGAATACCTAATCGAGTTTCTCGTAAAATAAAGAAATACATTCAGCAACAAAACATGCAATAACGTGAACAGTCGTAAAAGTATTATTAGCTTCAATTCACTTTACGTCGTCACAACTTGGTTCCACATTTCCTGTCACTAAGTCGCACCGCCAGTAATGTGCAGGTGCTCCGCACCAAAGCTGTAAGTTCCTTCCCTCGTTTGGAACTCACACATTTCATTGTCGTATTCAAAATATTTCGCAATCTGGACCTGAGTGCCAGATGGTGATGTATGGTCAATTTCAGGTTCCAGTTGCTTAACCCTCGGGAAGTATGATTTTAATATCAGTTGGATATGACGTTTGGTGAGCTTCAGAGCCAGCATGAACGTGATTCAAAAAAGGAGTCCCAGCTCCTTGCATCTATCGTGTTAAGATTTCTCCAGCCCATAGCCGATGATTCCAGCCTGCGCATTTCACTTATCTCTCTACACAGGCCAAAAGCTAATGTATTTATCCCGAGTCTCGATAAGAAGTAAGAAAACATTTCAGAGACGTCGACAGATGTGTACGGAGGAATGGTAGACTAGTGACCACAAGCGAACATCGAAAACTCCCAAGAGGTTAGCCTGCCCAAATACCACGTCCAACACAAATCAGAGACGACTGCTACAGGACTGAAGGCGGTCGCGATGACTAACAGTCTTTACTACATCCTTTATGTATGCCTACTGTCCTTTACTACAGACGTACCATGTCTACCTGAGTTTCTGTCTTACGTCTCCTCGCATTTCCCGGCGCAAACACCTCCGCCTCTTGCATTGCTCTCATTACGTGTACATGTACACCAGCGGGACGCTCATCGTAGAGTTGGAGTACCTGATTACGTAAATATATCAACACAAACATATTTATTCACAAGGCACTCTTACAAACAACAAAACATCAATGCTTACAGTCAATGTGCATAACTTGAAATAAATATTTATCTGTTTCAACATACCAAATACAAACTGGACAGAGCAAGGAGGCGCCACATAAAACACCAGCAAATTGACATAGCTGTGTGGCCACAAAGTAAGACCAAAAAAAGATCAGAGCACAACCAAGGATTCCAACAACGAACTGCTACGCACACCGAAACATACTTTTGAAATACAGCGGGACGCTATCAAATTCCGGTGTTACCGCCATGAAGTGCGGTCGCTGAGTGCCAAAAGCAACTCACCAAACAACCAACCAACCAACTAACCAACCAACTAGCTAACCTCTGGTACGTACCAAAGGACGTGAGGACAGAGGGGAAGAGATAGGTCAGGCACAGTTCAGAGCCGTGAGATAGCGTGTCACCGACACTTCTAGTAGAGCAGTGACGTAACACGGCACAGCATGAATTTCAAGAACAGTCGTGACTTTAGTAAGCGCAGGGAGGTGCCACAACGTGAGCAATTGGAACTGCTGAACGGAAATGAATATTCATAAAATTGTAAAAAAATGAGTTAATTTATCATTTCAGTGGCCTAAAGTTTATGTTCGCCGGTCCCAGTGGCCGCGCGGTCTGAGGCGCAGGTCTGCGACCGCTCGCCTGCTGAGATTGTTGGTTCGAATCCCACCGGGGGCATGGATGTTTGTCTGTTTGGAGTGTTGTCTGTTGTCAGGTAGAGATCTCTGCGACGAGCTAATCAGTCGTCCAGAGGAGCCTACCGACTGTGGTGCGTCGTTGATTGTGATCTATAAACCTCATGAATGTGGAGGTCTTGGCCCACTGAAGGGCTGTTGCGCCAGAAACAAAGTTTATGTTGAGAAAACATGGAGCGGGGGGGGGTGATGGATGGGGGCTTTCGTAATTGTATAGGGTACACACACAGTAAGCTGTTATCCTATATCACCCTATATCGTGGCCCATTACAGAACAGTTCTTCAAAAAGCAATAGTCGTCACGCTAGCCTATAAATTACCCTTCTTTATGGATTTCATCCTTCAAATAAAGTTTTCAAACAGTCCGAGCCAAGGTATTACACTAAGCCACATAAAGCTCTTTTCTAAAACCCGTTTTAATATTATCTCCCACATACGCCTAGGTCTTCCAAGTGATCTGTCCGCCTCACGTTTTCAGACCATAATTGTACATGCCTACGTCATTTCCCGGTAGGTGGTACGGCTTCTTGTGATTTATGTTCCTCGATTTCGCCACCACGACACATTATAACTGGCGCACAATAAACTGTTACTGTGTTAAAGAACTGACTGCATGACTTCAAAATTAATTTCCTTTCATCGCAACAGCAAACTTAAGAACTACAAACACGTTCATATAATTGGGTGACTTCACATTTAAACAAGAACTGATAAGAGGCAAATTAATAATTAAATTTTCTGCGCATAAGACTGAAGACCTAAACAAGTATGTAATCTGTTATTTACTGATAGAGAATACTTTAGATAAAATAAAAAATAAGCTATCTTATCAGCAAAGTGCGTTATCATTCGCCTTCAAACGTGGCTGCTTGCTCTGCTTGTCTCAGATTAGTCAGAGGTCTTTTAAAATTCGTTTGCACGCTTTAAGGTTCTTCCGTAAATAGGTAACCATGGAGAACATTTCGTGTGCTTCGGTTTTAATCGGTGTATTTTTCGTTGTTCTCGGAGCCTTGTACACTTATTTTAAGCATAAATTCAGTTACTGGGAGAAAAAGGGTGTCACGTTCTTGAGGCCGTCCTTCCTGATGGGTAATTGTGGAGAATTGGTACTGCTGCGAAAGTCATTTGGAGAAACGTACACTGAACTTTACAACAAACTGGCGGGGAATAAATTTGGTGGAGTATATTTGTTGCATCGGCCACAGCTGATAATTCGAGATCCAGACTTGATCAAGGCTGTCCTTGTCAAAGATTTTGATCATTTTCATGATCATGGATTCGCATCTGATGAAAAAATTGACCCGTTATCTAGTAACTTATTTATGTCGAATGGTTCGAAATGGAGAGAACTTAGAACAAAACTGTCACCCACGTTCACATCCGGGAAGATGAAGCTGATGTTTCAGACTATTATTAATTGTGGAAAGGAATTAACGGAGCACCTGAAGACGCCAGCTGACCAAGGCGAAATGGTGGAATTTAGGGATGTACTTGCCAAATACTCCACTGACATAATAGCTTCCTGCGCTTTCGGCATAGAGTGTAACTGCCTGAAGGACCCAGACGCAGAATTCCGGAAATGGGGAAGGAGAATTTTCGAGCCCACTTTCGACGCGATTGCAAGAGGCATGCTGTACTTCCTGATACCATCTGTCCCGATTGCTCTCGGAATATCGAACACACCTAACGACATTATTACCTTCTTCCGAACGCTTGTACATGAGACCGTCAACTTCAGAGAGAAACATTCCATAAATCGGAACGACTTCCTGCAGCTGCTGATTCGACTCAAGAACAACGAAAGACTTGAACCCGATACTTCAACTGAAGAATTCGATGGAAGTAAGTATTGTCATGTGGGCCTTCAGTATCAGTAAATTTCACTTAGTTTCAGTTTATTGTACCTAAATATATTCTACAATTTGAACAGGAAAAACTCGAGACAAGAAACTACTTTGGGGAATCAGATTTATAGGAAAGAACAATATTAAAATGCATCCCACGAGATATTGTGTAAGGGTGTTGACTGGATTGGGCTAAATCTAAATAGGAGCAGCATGAATATTTCCCGAACCTTCAGATTCCATAAAGAAAGAAGGGCAGGAATTTTTTTGAATTTCCAAGCGACTATCAAATTTCAAAACAACTTTCTACCCCGTATTTCAGTAAGCATTATTACTTCTGTTGCTGGTGCTGAAATTCGTATTATTTCTCTTTAATTTGCCCTTTAGTATATTTAAGTTCATATTTGATTCTCAAGTACTCTCTGGAAGGTTAGGCCCGATTTACAATAAGGTTAAGCACTTGACCGCCCACGGTCAGAGAAATATCCTTTGCCTGTAAATGCATTTGTTCGCGGTCGTTCTGTGCCATGAACGTAACTGGTAGTGTGGACATTTCTATTCGAACACAGTGATGAAAACGTGACCGGCTCTCGGCTGTATTGTGAATGTCTCTACTGTAAATCGGGCTTTAGAAATATTCCTTGGAGAAAAGAAATCAGTCGGTTTAGAAGGTTCCTAATGGAAATTAAACTATAAGAAATGTCGTAACGTGATAAAGTTATTTATTAATAAATATAAATATAACGTGCCATATTGTGCGTTTTACCCTCGGCCGTTATAAGCACCTCTACACTCATAACGAGGGATGGCTGTCTGTAGCAGTAGAAACAGAAGGTAAAAAGCCGCCATTACAACAGCCTGCAATTGGATATACTCCTAGCGACACTTCAGTCCTCTTTCCAGCTTCGCAGGTTAGTTCTCAGAGATCTATACTCCATCCTTCCATATTCTTTGGATAATATAAATGGTCGGGTTTGCAGAAGTTCCACACTGAAATTACAGAAGTATCCTACAAGCCTGACTGCATAAACCATTAAATTCATCCCATCCGACAAAGACTGCTTGCTTCATCTCAGAGACAAATATTTCTTGACACTTTTACTCACGCGTGTTCTGCTGTCGGATTATGAGTGTAGGTAGGTAAAGGTAAAGCAGTCCCGTTACAGGCCTGGACAGGCCCAGAGGGTTCCAGGAAGTTAAGGTTCCCAGATTTCATGACAATGGCACAGGACGGTGGTAGGTTGTCAGCCTTACGCACCGGCCGCATCTACCCCCAGGAAATACTCCTGGTACTCATTTCTGTTATATGCTTAGTCGACTCCAGAGCCATAGTGCGATCGGAAGGATTTTATGTCAACGAAAAATCCACTGACACCAGCTGGGATCGAGCCAGCGACCTTCCGATTTTTAGCACAGCGCCTTAACCACTGTGCTACCGCGGTCCCCATGAGTGTAGGTAGCTATTCGGAAATATACAACACGAGGGCTATGTAATAAAAACCAACTTGGTGCACTATTTATCCCCATTTTATTTCATCAACAGTCAACTAAAAAGCACAACACGTACCAGTTGTTGTATGTACACAGTATACCTCCTGATGATGGGCTACAAATATGCCCGAAACATGTACAAGTTGATTGATGAAATAAAATGGGGATAAATAGCGCATCAAGTTGGTTTTTATTACATAGATATATCGAGATGCACGGTCAACAAAACATAAAATTTAACACGAGGACTATTGCAGCCTTTTTTATTTGCACTTTCTCTGTACGTCAGTTTTAATAACCTGGAACAAATGGATGATGATAAATTGTGGGGGGGGGGGGTACAGAAGGGTCCGCAACCTATTTGAATGAAATGTCCTGCAGTGAGTGAGTACAACCACAAAATACTCAGAAGAGTCTGCGTCCAGGCGAGGTTCGAATTGAGAACCTCCCAAATCGACGTTCAGAAGCTTGGCCACTTGACCCTAATTCGTCAATGATTCTTGTCCACAGAATCTGCTGGTATGACAATGGACGAGCTGGCAGCTCAAGTGTTCATTTTTTTTATTGCTGGCTTTGAGACCTCCTCTACCACCATGAGTTTCTGTTTGTACGAATTGGCATTAAACCCGGATATCCAGCGGCGAGTGCAGGACGAGATCGACAATGTGCTGCAGAAACAAGATGGGGAGATCACGTATGAAGCCATCCAGCAGATGGAGTACTTGGACAAAACCGTGGCAGGTAAGGCCGGCGTGTTAAGCTGGGTCCACACTTGTAACGTTACCGCGTAACGTAACACCGTATCGTGACATTGTGGAGGGGACTCGTGACGGCGTAACGAATCAGAAGTTGGTTACGCGGCCACGTGACCAAGTAACCAACTTCTGATACGTTACGCGGTCACGAGTCCCCTCCAAACTGTCACGATACGGTGTTACGTTACGCGGTAACTTTACAAGTGTGGACCCAGCTTTACCTGAACTGGTCATGTGACCATGACATGACTCCTGTACTTTCCGTATGTCTGTTCAGTCTGCAGGATAAGAGTCAGACAGATATTCAGTGTGTGGGTGACACGTCACCTGACTAACTTAACTCCCTATTGTAGAACCGAAATTTTCAAAATTACTAACACAACACAGCCAGTGGCACGAACCTGAGCCAGCTTCATCCGCTTGCCATCGCAAGCTACTTTACATCCACCTTAACTATATCCTTTCTCTTTCCAAGTCACCGTTTCATTGCCTCCCCATCACGAACTGCATGCCTGGCATCTTAGCCATCTTCATTTCACTGTCATGAAAACAGGAGGTCTTCTTGAACAATTCGAACTTTGAAGATGATGCCACTACACTACCTTCATAGTCTGGGTACCGAATACCCATTGACTCAGGCTCACGTTCCATAAGAATAAACGCTCAATACTAGGCGACATGTGAACATCCCGGAGTTCTTAACATATTTACGTACGTCCCCGATTGCCAGCCCATCTCATTCGTCCCTCACAGACCCAAACGTATTTTCCTTGGCTCTTTGAATTCAGATTTTATTCCGTACATATCGCGTGGCTTAAAGAGGCGTTGAATAATTCTTGAGTTCCAAACTGCTTTGATTTAAAACCTTCATTCCTTCGTACACATTTTGAAGTTAACACTTTATCACCATCAGTGTTTACTTAGTTAATCCAAAATGTGATAACCTCAATAAACATAGCGTATGAGACATGATAACACAAAAATGCTTACGTAATAATAAAAAAGTGTTATAGTGCAAGGCAGTTTTGGAAACAAGAAAGTGTTTTACGTTGATTTCAGGTGTTTCTGTCTTAAGTGATTTCTCTCACACCAATACAAAACCGGAAATGGATGTTTCTCTTTCAGTATAGTCTTGAGCGCTTTCAGAAGGAGGCTGATGTCAGCAGCTTAGAACGGAACGGCACTAATGTTACTGTTACAGAGACACTACGCAAGTACCCGCCTGTGACCTGCCTGAACCGCGAATGTACCAAGGACTACTCAATACCAGGAACTCACGTGAACCTAGAGAAGGGGACGCAAGTTATCATTCCCGCCGAAGCACTACACCATGATCCACAGTATTTCCCTGAACCTGACAGGTTTGATCCTGAAAGATTCAGCGAAGAAGCAAAGAGGGAGAGGCATCACTACGTGTACCTGCCATTTGGGGAAGGGCCCAGAATTTGTATAGGTAAATATTTCACTACTTTTGTGACCTCTTGAGATGTCGTGGTCATGAGGATTAACATTACAGTCTTATCGAAAGTGACGTCATACAGTTAGTACTCTCGTACAGGCCACTGGGAACAAGAAGTCTATTTACTGGTCTATTTATCTGCTCTTTGATGTTCCTGCTCTTGTCTGTCTGCTTGCTTATGTAAGGTATTCAAACTATATGCGACCTTGTTATCTGTCCCCTCCTCTGCATACTAACACATAAGGCAGTGGCGTAGCGAGGGGGGTTCAACCCCCCCCCCCAAAAAAAAAGTTCCGAAGGCCCTCCAAAATCGTGCCAAACTCAACCCGTTTGTGAAAAGCTGAAAAATTGCTGAATTTAAGACGCCAACACCCCAAGATGTTCGGAAAAAAAGGCAGTGAAATTCTAAAACTACTTGGTTCGCAAATGTTTTACATTAGCAATGACAAATAAATTGGTTGTCATCATAAGTAGTCTTAAAGTACCAAAAATTAAGAAAATTTTACTATACGAAATGAAATTTCTGTACCAAATTACAGCTGCCTCCAGAACCCCTGACGAGGGATCTATCGCCCCCAGATCCCCGTTCTCTTTCTCCTCTGTCCTCAACTGAATTTGTTGAACCCCCCGAACAAAATTCCTTGGTGCGCCATTTACATAAGGTGACCCCTAACGCACCACGAAGTCACAGAGCTCAGGTAGAAGTTTAGCTCTACTCGTTCTTAACCTCTACGAGAGATCCTACATATTTAATGTAAGCCTTACAACAATGACTTCATTAGAGTCCTGTGATAGGTTTCTCAAATAACGTAAGCAAACAGATACACACTGTGCAACAATTGTGGTTCTCACGGCGGTTTTCTGAAGATTAAAATCTTCTGGGAAGTACTGGCCTGTCGATGGGAGAACAGTTGCCGAATTTTCGAATGCCCGAAATACGTTCTATCTGCCAATCGACATGGCACTGGCACACCAAGAAACTTCACTCTTTAGACATTTTGCACAAATATGGGCAATACTACACAAGAACTAAAAACATGGAAACAAAAGGCACATTAAAGAGTTCTTTTTGTGTCTAGGGATGCGCTTTGGACTGATGCAGACCAAAGTGGGACTGATATCTGTGTTAGCAAATTACGAGGTCAGCGCCTGTGAAAAAACTTCAATCCCGTTGAAGAAAGATCCCAAGCTGTTCATCAACACACCAGCAGCAGGAATCTGGCTTCAAATCAGAAACAGAGAAACCAGAATAAGCTAATTTAACATGGTACGATTGTTAATGCGCTGTTAATAACTCTTAAAATTGTAATGAATTGTGACGTGGGAAAGGTATCGCGGATTGTGGTTCATCGTATTTATAATCTAATACGTCCTTTTTTCAACACAGTCAACCACAAAGGGTGCTATTCTTTGCCAGCATACCGTATACTCGTATTCTCGAATCTAATCCACACTAGTATTCGCCGATTTCTTAAACAAAAAAAATTTGTTCGCGGTTCTAATCAGCACCTTTCCTTCAGCCGCTTCTTGCCTACAAGGCAGACTGATTGAATAATATTGGATGTTGCCAATACTTTAACCGTTATCCGTTGTATAAACAGTGCTTTGGACAGATCCGAAGATGACATTCTATGGGAGGACTATGGTGAAGATAAAGATGATAGTGACTGGGTGACGGAGTACGGTTCAGTTATGAGTGATGACGGCGATCTGATGAATAATAAATTATAAATATTATACAATATATTATATAATATTATAAATTATAAATAAATAATAAATTATTGTATTGTATTGTTCTTACGGCAGGTACAGCGGCTCTATCATTTTTGCAAAATCCAGCTCACGACCGCGAATCAAATCTGCACGCGATTCTAATCCGCTTCTGATGTTTTAGCCCTCTGAAACTGTGAAAAGGGTGTGGATTAGATTCGAGAATATATGGTAATACGTACGCTACAACTGTGGCAATAGTAACAAAGTTGCGAAAAGTGACTATTAGCTAGTCATGTATGTGTGTGTGTGTGTGTGTGTGTGTGTGTGTGTATGTCTGCCTGTATGTATGTATGTCTCTCTTTCCGCATGGAATATTTTGGCTCACATTCCAAGTATTTCATGAAATTTGAAATTTTATTATTTTTTAAAAATCTTTCGGCAAAATTCAAGTGTGGTTAAAATGTGACAAGAATAACTGGTACCTTGCATGAACACGAACGTACATTTGTGATAAATTTGGCTTAATTCTTCCCCGATTGAGAAATTTTTCAGACAAAATTGTGGATAGAATACAAAAATGTACATTTTATGTTCAAATTTTTTTCCCCGAAAATCTCACCGTTTACGAGATAGTGTGGAAACATTAAGATACAGTCACACAGGCCACACAGGCCAATACAATACGACGCAGAAAAGATGATATTTGCATGCCGGATAGCTGAGACAAACTTCAGATACACAATTATAATACTTTATTCTTTTGCTTTTCCACTGCAACAAATGCAGTGAAAAAGCGCGTCAATGTTAAGTTATACGGACATTGCACGTATTGTTATGTATTATGACAAAGTTACATGTGAATGGAAAATATTTAATTAAAATCAGTTTTAGTGACTTAGAATGTGTAGTTTTTTACGTTTTGCTGACCGTGCATCTCAGTGTACTTATCTCAGTAATTAACCAACTTGATGCACAAATTTTTTGTTTTAAAATAAGTTTATTTCATGCCTCTACATGTTTCGAGCATATGTGCTCATCTTCAGGAGGTCAAAATTGCATTACACAGCCTCTGGTACCATCACACCTACAGGTGTGTAATGCAATTTTGACCTCCTGAAGATGAGCACATATGCTCGAAACATGTAGAGGCATGAAATAAACTTATTTTAAAACAAAAAATTTGTGCATAAAGTTGGTTGATTACTGAGATAAATTAGAATGTGTAGTTTTCGTCTCATTTTATATACTTATGTGTCATTGTGACTCATCTGACAGTTTATGGCACAGCCTATGATATTTGTTACGTTGTCTTATTTACCACTAAAGGCATGCCAAATAGCAACATCAGTTTAGAATTAAAATATTATCTATCCATTTTGGTACCCAAACGGATAAATAAACGGACTTAACTTCGTCATCCTAATATTAGGGTTTATTGCATCGGACTTTTTGTAAGCCTTTAGTAATTAGCACCCTTGACTGTATTTGGAGTAGCAGAACAGCCTATTTAATTTCTTATTATCAGTTAACGCACATATTTATATTTCATATTTATGTACATGACTAATAACACTGCCACTGGGCTGCCGCCCAGGGGCAGTTACATTTTATTATTATTATTATCGAATTTCTCACTTCTCTGTTTTGGCTGGGAAATATTCACCTATCCTGGGATGTAGTAATCAACAGGATTAGGCTCGGTGGTCTTATTTGTAGTTTAAAAAGTTTCTTACAATTGAACATGTGCTAAGAATTACAGATTTTTGCAGATTAAGTCTTGTTAGACTATTTGACAGTGACTTTGGAATTATTATTATTATTATTATTATTATTATTATTATTACTAATATTACTATTACTATTCGATATGGATGTCTCTTGTCAAGGCCTTTTCTTCCTTTTACTTCTCTTGAACCAGCGGTGATCCCCACCGCTCAGGCTTCAAGCTTCACACTGCAGTACTTTCCCATTATGTGTGATGTTCCAAGTATAGCTGTCTTTTGTAGTGAATCTATCGAATGTCTTCCTGGTATAGTTTCCAAATTTTTCCTGAAGATTCTCGTTACTATTCCAGTGGCCCCAATTATTACTGGTACAATCGTACATTTCAGGTTCCACATTCGTTGTATCTCTATACATAAACTCTTGTATTTTAACTTCATTTCCGCTTCCTTTTGCACAACATTTCTGTCTGCGGGTATTGCCACATCTATCAGTGTGCATGTTTTCTCTTTTTTGTTTTTAATTATTATATCTGGCCTATTTGCTGTAACTTCTCTGTCTG
>Ga0131853_10010097_pt1 | contig 17279 bp, 10 predicted proteins | sample TergutLab28metaG_FD_92764 | JGI IMG/M metagenome (GOLD analysis project Ga0131853, IMG submission 92764) | Labiotermes labralis P1 segment gut microbial communities from Petit-Saut dam, French Guiana - Lab288 P1 (version 2) (version 2) | ecosystem: Host-associated > Arthropoda: Insects >... | reverse complement strand
GCTGTGTAATGCAATTTTGACCTCCTGATGATGAGCACATGTGCTCGAAACATGTAGAGGCATGAAATAAAACTTATTGTGAAACAAATTTTGTGCATCAAGTTGGTTAAATAATGAGATAAAAAATAATATGTTTTGTGCATTATGCAGCAAAGTCTCTACCGCTCTCTTTCGTCACTTTAATTATTAGTGTAATTTTAACTTCCAAGATGAGATAAACAACCTTGTCACGAATTAGATACGATGCCTTAACCGTGACAAATTTCGAATTATAATTTTCGGGATTAAAACTGCCAGTAAGGAGTCCCGATTTCACCAAAGTTTTGGAAGAATAAGCTGCTTGAATTTTCAAGTAAATTTGCAAATGGTGTTAATTGGAAAGACTTTAAGAATAACCGTGGATTTTTTGTAATAATCTTGAGGGTTAAAATATGAGTAAATTGTTATGAAGTCCACAACACGCAGGATAAATGGGACGTAATAGAAATGAGCGTCAAACCAGAATTTAGGTACAGTTTCTATTTTCTCTTGTTCCTGACGTTACTGGTACTCGGTTTAAGCCGCTTTGTCTCTGTGCAGTTCCAGATTCCCTGGAGCTAAGTGAGGTTAGATAGAACGAGCAAGCGAGAGGCGCAGAGAAAAGTGGAGCTATTAGTCCACCTGGCGGTAGTCTTTTGCAATGCCTGTCGCCACGACAACGCGATTTGGGGGTAGAATTTTTTTTGTTTGTTTGGTACTCCTAGCAACAGAGAGAGAAAAAATCCCTCTAATTCTGAAATCCTCTTTCAATTCTCGATTGTGCCCTGGCTTACGTCTCCCATACGTCTACCCCCTTCCACACCTACCTACCTGTTTCTACTGTCCACACTTCATCTTCTCGTTCATTCTCACTCACTCACTAAGTATCGGTATTTAATCTCCTCCCCGTCAGATATAGCATTCATGTGAACGCGAAATATTGTTACAATTCTGTGTACCATAATTTCAGCGATATTTAACGGATCATAATTTCGATACCCTAAATATATTTTAAAGGATTGCGAAGATCCTGCTTGAGTTTCTCATATGTTGTTTGGAGATGAGAGTAATTGAAAATGGTGAAGTAATTATTCCTAACGTTGTCATTATTATTATTATTATTATCGGGCCGCGAGGCCCGCCCATCGTCCTGCAAAGTGGGTACCGGTTCCCTTTTCCGGGGGTTAAAGCGGCCAGAGCGTGGCCTTGACCACCAAGCGCTATATACTTCCGAGGTTAAAGAAAGAGTAAAGCTGTACCTACATGCCTTCATAGCATGTTACAAGGAAAAATTTACTTTACATTATTATTGTTGCTATTATTCTTAATGTTTTTTTAAATTGAAAACCTATCATCTGTTTTCTACACGTTTTTATTTGCTGTTTGTTAATCGTGTACTTTTCTTAAGTATAATGAAAACAATTATGTACGTCAGCACTACGTATTTATTAAAACATAGGCTACATGTTTCGACCCATCGTTAGGCCATCCTCAGGCCTGCGGGGGACTAAGTCATTGGTGCTGTGTGTATATTATACGTACACACAGCACCAATGACTCACAGCACCGTTGACTTAGTCTGCCGCAGGCCTGAGGATGACTTAATGTTGGGTCGAAACATGTAGCCTATGTTTTAATAAATACGTAGTGCTGACTTATATAATTGTGTTCATTATATGTTCATTCTAGCACTTCGTGATGCCTTCTTGCAAGTCTTGTTACGTCCCTGTGCTGTTTGCTGTTTCAATAATTTGCCTTATGGTCGTAGTGCCGGCATGTTAATGATGAACTTTTTTAATGTTATTGCTATTAGAGTGGACAGATTTATCCCCATATTTAGTCATCAAGGGCTGAAGACATAATGGGGAGTGGGTGTATATCTCTGCCTGTTCTTAGCCTCGAACTAAATAGTGCTGAGTGATTAACTGCGCAGCAGGCATAGCTTAGTCGGTACAGTAACCAGGCGAACGCCCGGGCGACAGGGGAATTGTGGCTCCATTTTCGGCAGAGGCAAGAGATTTTTCTCTTCTCCAAAGCGTCCAGACTGGCTCTGGGGCCCACTTAGCGTCACATACAACGTGTACCAGGAAATCGTTACCAGGGGATAACCGGCCGTTGTGTGAAGTTGACATCTAGCGCCGAAGTTAAAAACAAACGTGGGTCTATAGCCCCACTTCCCATCTTGACTTCAAGACATGATACTTCGTTAAACACGAGATCAACACTTATTATTATTATTATTATTATCATCATCTCCTTTATGCAGGGTATTTATACTTATATTCCTGAGACAAACTGTGTCCCTAGGGAAAAAAGTGCTGCAACTGTTCTGTTGTTACTATATCGTTATATCTTTAGTTTCAGTGTTGAATCTATTGCATTTTTACATTAGTACTTTCCGAAGTATTGTGCAGTGCCCAATATAACTGTTTTCCGTAGTTCCTTGACTTCATGTTTTCCTGGAATGTTGCTCATATATTTTCTAAATGACTTTGAAATAGTCCCAGTCGCCCTTATTATTACTGGTATCACCTTATTATTATTATTATTATTATTATTGTCATCATCATCATCATCATCATCATCATCATCATCATCACCATCACCCTCTTGCAGTGGTCACAAGTATCGCTAAATTGCAGTCAAACACAACTTTTAAAAGTTGTGTTTTTCTGTGATCTATCAACACAACGGGGATGTCTCACCTGAAACTCTTGCAGTGTATTTACGTTTATATACCAGAAACAAACCATGTTTTTAGGGTATATATTGTTGCAGCTATTCTGTAGTTGCAGTTTTTGGTACATGAGAGTTAATTGCCACGTTGAATAAAACGTACTTTTGCATTAGTACTGTCCAAAGCACGTGTGCAGTGTCCAGTGTGGCTGCTTTCTGTAGTTCTTTTATGTCGTGTTTTCTCACTATGTTGCTCAGGTACTGTCTGAGTGATTCTGATATGGTTCGCCCCTATTATTACGGTATCACTTTTGCTGTCATATTCCACATTATTATTAGTGGGCTTTTATTAGATACATTTAAGTAGCTAATTGGATGTGCACAACGTAGACATTTTTAGAAAAACCCATATTTCCATAAAACTGATTTCTTTTAGTTTAGTTGACTTTTCCAGCGACTGAACTGGGAAAGTCAACTGACGCTGGAATACTGAGACAGCGCTTGGTTTATATGTTGCTGTCATATTTGTTGTTTTATTTTTCTTTTGTACTTGTATTGCATTTGTCCCTTATGATTTGTATTCTTATGTTGTGTCTTTCTTCTATTATCGGTCATTCGCCTGTTGACTTGTTACTTTAATAAACAAGAACTGAACTGAATGGAACTGAACTGAATTGAACAGAATTATTTGTTTGACTGCCTTTTTCGTTCAGAATTGACCTCACGTGTACTTAAAACAGAAACACGCAAAAAACTCACGTCCTGTAACTAAATGTTTTTATTTAATTATAAATTTGTTTACAACTAATGTCTGTCTAACTCCTCTACTCTTTTCCAATGTACCTTTAAACATGGGTAACCACGAAGAGAGACATGACTCGCCTAGAAGCTGTAGAGATGCACTTTCTAAGAAGTGTTACGGGATACACAAGACTGTATAAAATAAGAAGCGAAGTCGTAAGGAAAGAACTAGAGATCTCTGGAATACAAGACGTGAGACTCAAATACTAACAAAAAACGGTCAACCACCTTGAAAGAATGGACAATACCAGACTGCCGAAATACGCCCTCAACTACAAACCTCGAGGAAGAAGAGACCGTGGACGCCCCAGGAAACGATGGCAACGCGTCGATGCCGGAACAGGTCAAACGACCTAATCCATGGAGGAAGATGATGATGATGATGATGATGATGATGATGATTACTTTAAACTTATCATAATCAAAAATTACTTTACTGGTTTATCAAATTTCTCTCGTACTGTTTGCAACTTTCACCTTAACTGTCTCATTAGCACATGTGCCAGAGCATTTTAACACTCAGCGCTCCGTGATGTTACGTACTTCATGCTCTCCGTACACACACTCGTGATTTCCTTCTTCATTATTAGATTCTGTGCCTTTCATTTCCCTAGCAATCAAACGAAATCTACTACAGTACTCTTTATAATTATTGTCATTATAATGCATTGTTAATGTTGATGCTGCCTTAAATCTGTTTGTTGCTGTGAAGAGAATGTTTGGGTTGCCGAAGATGGAACTAAATTCCAAAGCATTTTATTTAAGTACCTTACAAAAAAATAGGGGCTTTGGACATTATAAAGTTCATACGCTGGTGTGGCCCGTAATAAACTTTGGATTTGTTGTAAAATATTGTTGAAGATTGATTTAAACATTTTATATTTGACATTTCTTTTTCAATTCCCTGCCACCAATAATACCAATATTGAAGCCGTGTTAATAAGATGGGCACGTCATACTGCGTAGACTCCTAGTGTTTCATGTGTAAAAGTTCTTGAATAACAAGCAAAGTCACGAAATTCTTATTTGCTTGCAAAGTAGTACAGACTTATACAGTCCTTGCAATTGCTGAAATTTATGTGTCGTTGTATTTGTATGTGAAAAAAAATAGAGATTCTAATTTAGAAATATGAAATTCTGTATGCAGGTAAATCGGAAAATACTTTCACAGTTGCCAGAAACACCACTGTTGTAAGATACGAGGTTCTCATGGGGCGAACAACGAACTTTCATTCTCTCTGGAAAGTAATGTGGTGTAGACATGTGAACTTTACGGATGACTCGCAGAAAACTGTGACAGCCATGTTTAGATTGCGTAAGAAGATATTCGTCTAACCTGAAAATTAAAGCAGCAGTTTTCTCCAAAACGCCGGAAACTTTTTAAAAGATAAAAAGAAACACATTCAAGAAGGTATTCTTCGCCAGTTTGCTTACGTTTAACGCAGCACGGGGTGAAATTTCAGGATAGGTTTAGTAACAAATACAATTACAGTGTCTTAGCTCTTCTGGACTTTTAGGCAGCATAGATTAGTACTTTGTTACCGACTTTTCGAATAACCATTTGTTCCATTTTGAAGGGTCAAGCATTCCAAGAAGAACGTTGGACCGCTTGACCCTTGAAGATGGGACTGATAGGTTTTCCCATACTCTCTCTATGCAGCGTAAAACTTTAGAAGACCGAAGATCTCATTTACTCTCCAAAGGAAACTTGAAATCACTCAAAAAGGGGTACGATTATTTGTGATTTTGTGACCGACATAAAGGCTCTTAAAATTCTATTGACAAATTGTTGCCATAATCTAAATTTCTATTGAAAGTGACGCATAATTTTAATACCAGAACTATTGTTGTGTGTGTACCACTTTCACAAAAGACGCCTTATCTCTGTAATATAAAAGTTCTGGAAACACAGCTGCGTTTCTCCTTAGACAGTTAAGGAGGTATAATAAAAATACACGCACAGTGGTGCTGCCGCATAGAGTTACAACGAGAATATTTTTTAATATGAATATACTCAAGCTTAATTTCTTTTGCCTTTCATTACTCTCATTTCTTGCTCATATTCCTGAATACTTGCTAACACAGAGAATGAAGTATTAGCAAGTTTCATCCTTTTAAATAGGGCGTAAGGATAATTCTCGTTATTCTGTCTACACGGAAGCAGATAACTTGTCTTCTCTCCAGAGCTTTTTTTGTGGGTATTACTCCAACCCTCCATGAAAAGTTTCAAAGATACAAATCGGCATGTAGGCCTATTCATTACAATCTGGCAGAACTGGTCCATGCAGAAAACGAACAATTACCGTCTGAGGTACATAAGCTTATTAATTCTGTTCGTGATATGGAAGAATTGCCGTGACATTTGAAGGAGCCTGCTCTGGTGCCTGTTTGTCAGGATATCCACCGCGTTCGAGGTGCAGTAACTTGCGAGTTTCTTGAGGCCAGGAATTGTTAGCCACCCCGCCCGAACACCGCCCAAGCCCAAATTCCAACCAGTGGTACAAAAAATGTCCACTGTTCGATACTGATTATGGAACATATTGTCACCCTGTTTATCCGGAGGTCATCCCCCTTAACCTCAACCTGAGGACGCGCCATGTATTAGCGAAGTAACGTCTAGTTTGCCTGATATCTTCTCCTCCCCCGCAGTACAAATCCAGCCCATCACCAGAACCTGCAGCAGTACTCTACACTGTGCTTAGTACTTACCTGTCAGTTTGAAGGGAAGAGTTCCAACCAAGGGATCTGGTACTCTTTGTACAGGGTCGAGCGGGCTACCGAAATGAAAGGGGCGCGGCCCAAAGTGAAAAGGGTGAAAGGGCTGGTGACCTGCAACAATCAAAGTCGCTGTTACCGGAAGTCAGTCCATTCGTGTTCTGGTGACTGAACTTTGGACAGACTTCCCCATTTTCAATTCGTAACGACTTTCCCACAAATTTTGTAACATAGCGCAAAGATAATGGTCAGCCCTGGACAGCAGGCACATTATCAGCCTTCTTGTTTGTCCCTGATATAGAAAATATGAACTATAATCACTGAGATTTGTGAGTACTAAACGGGACCTTTTACAGACAGATGGCCGGAACTCAATAGAAATTGGAGACCTTCTTTATTTAATCACTTTTTTAATTCCACCTAAATGTACATAGTATGTTAAATACATATATTTATCACCTGTTACTTCCATGTTTTTTGTTACGCCATCTTCAGGGAGACCATTGTGTTACTTGCTCAAAAACTATATTTTTGTGCAATGTTGCAAATTAATATTGTGAGCAAATCTGCAGTCCTCTGGATGAAAGACAAGTTCCTGCAGTCTCCAACAGTTCCTTCTCTTTTCAAGCGCCTCTAAGAAATGTTCAAAAGGCAAGTCAACATTGTAGTAACGCGTTACTCAATTATTATACCAACTACTGCACATATATAAAATTTATGAAATTTACACTTTAAAACATTAAAAACGCTCCGACGTGTTTCGATCCTAGGACCGAAACATGTCGGAGCGTTTTTAATGTTTTAATGTGTAAAGTTTATAAATTTTATATATGTGCAGCAGTTGGTATAATAATTGTGTAACTCAACAACATGAACGTTGTAACAACGAAAGTAACGCGTTTCGAGGTTTCATTAATGCATATTTTTGGTATAAGCTACAAATATTTTTAACTTTCGGAGCAGAAAGTGATGGTGGAGACAGCAAGGGTGTACGAATAGTCGCAGCTAGGACCTATTTTAACACAAATGTGGAATTCTGCAGAGACCCGCACTTGTTTGGTGACTATAAAGATATAATACTTGTATTTGCCGTGATAATTCCAAGTCTTAGGTTTTCTAACAAACGTAAGTCATCAATAGTTCTTTGGTCGTCACGATTATAATTGCTTTTCTTGATCGTTGGTCAAGAAAATCAATCCTAATCTTAAGGTATCGCCATCGATATTTTAATCCTCCAACTCGTCCCTAAAACACACTTCAAGTTTATCCTCCCAACCTCTCCCTCTGTGACTTACAAATGAGAACTTTTCTACACTTACTGGCAAAAAGCTAAGAGGATTTATTGTCTTCCTTGTTTAGTTCAAATACTTTCCCACTTTAGCCACGTAGTTTTTCTATAAATAATGTTAAAGATACAAACGGAAATGGAACAAATTCACAAGATTGAAGATTGATAATGTGCGGTGAAAATTTCTATATTTGTAAAGAGAAAGAAAACATGTGTGGGTAGAATTAGTGGCAAATGGCAGACGCCAATGTAACAGAATTACAAACTTTCAGGCGGAAACTAGTTTAAAATACGTTCACTGAGTAATTCAGACCACTGTAGTTGGTACTCACGTGTTTTGGAACGCGGTTCACGGGGTCCGTCCACTGTCACTTTGATTGCCTTGCTGTACGTCGCCATCTGCGGGGGTGAAGAACTCACAATGATTGTGAGTGTGAAACTCTTTCCTGTAACAATAATCCAATTTCAGTCACTGTTCTTAAACAGCGTCTCAGAAATTTCCGTTCCTCAGTTCATATTATTATTGACAGACTAAAACACTGGTCGATTCATTACACTGCTAGTCAGTCAGAGGAAGAAAGTTGTCTTCTGATACACGACGGTCACACTATTTAGAAACGCTGTGTATTGCTGGATAATTGTGAGGGATATTCTGCTGGATCTACAGGACTATTATGGTATCCGAAACAGATACGTTTTCACTTTCTGACGGCTGTCTTATCGCACTAAATTAGCCCAACCTGACAATCGTTTGCAGACGTGGCGAAATAACGGCTGGAAGTGACAAACAATGTTTGTCTGATAAAATAACGATTATACACAATAAAGATAAATCCGACGTATATAACAATGAAAAGTAAATTCGATTGGTTACAAAACTGATATATTTTAACTTACAGTAAAACCATTTGTTGTAATATATTTATCGTTTTATTACAAATAAATGACTACTATATTTTAAAGGCCACGTTTGATTGAGTGCTCCTGCAAGTGGAAGAGTCCTAAGGCAGCGAAACGAATTTATAGTCACATAAATGTCATCGAAATCCATCGACATCTCTTGAGTAACTGAAGGTGAGCAAGCTTCTGACAGAGCAGCCTGCAGGAAATAGTAATTTGATTTTAATCCTTTCGGTATTTGTGTACGACAGTACGTAAAAGTCAGTCGTTGTAGCAAGATTTTAAGTGCGCTAATATTAAAGGTCCAATCTAAATTTTTGGCGGTTTTTAAATATAATTCGCATGATATAAGGTAATTTATTTGATATGCTTAACACATAGGATGATTTAGAATTTATTAAATATAATATTTCAAATCTATCCTTGAACATTAATGTGCGTACGGAATATATTTCTCAGAAGGTTAACAGCTTTCACTTCCAGACCGTCACGTTTTACGGCCTGTAGAGTCTAATTAACGCACGTCCTGCACACATCAAATTATGCTATTGAGTTAACCTAAGAAGTATAGGTAAATATTTTCCTATGCACGCATTTAATTTATGTAGGTGACTGGAGGGTGAAGTCCTCTGATTCGTGACCTCGGAACTAGATGGAGGTGAGTGACTAGATTCAAGCCCCGGCCTCTTTACTCCTGGAAATCACTGAATACGATGCTGGCTGGGCCCCAGACAAAGGCTGGGTGTTTTGTATAAAACAAAATTCTACAGGAACTCGAAATACAATCGGTACTGTAGACTGTAGTTTAAACGGAGATGCTGTGTGAGCTACAGAAGCTGCGCTGTTAAATGAAATGGGGAATGTTACGAATAGTGAGTTAGCAGGGACTTGAAAAGAGAGGGTCATAGAAGTTTTGAAGTAGTTATCATCGCAGTTTATACGACCAAGAGAAACCATGAAGCATTGGAGAAGATGGGCATTAATGTACTCAGATTTCTTAATGGCTGTATCTAGAATAAGAGGTTAGAGCAGTTTTTTACTTTTTCTTTAATGAAAGTGGAAAAATTGTACATGCTGAATTCGAACCAACAACTAGACTCAAACGAATTCTAAAGTAGCACGATCTGGTAATATAAGTCGTTTTCTGTTCTACTTATGTTAACACCTTCCTTTTATTTTCTTTTATTTTCATGCATAAATATTGGTAGATTTTACATTCGTAGGGCCGTGCATCGTAATATTATTTCTATAGTAAAACCAACTAGATGCACCAATGTATCAAATTTATTTTATTTTTGGAATGACACTCTACATGTTTCGGACGGTTTTTCCGTCCATCATCCGGAGCTCAAGACTGTGCAGTTGCTGTATGTACAGTCTTGAACTCCTGATGATGGACGGAAAAACCGTCCGACACATGTAGAGTGTCATTCCAAAAATAAAATAACTTTGATACATTGGTGCATCTAATTGGTTTTACTATAGAAATAATATTGGTAGAATATAATGCCGGCAGGTATTGGTGGGATATGAACTAGTGACAACGGAATTAACGTTTGTCACAAGACAAGGGACTGTTGTCGTGTGGTAATTCTTCTATCACATTTAGAGTTATTTAGAATTTCAGCTAAATTTCCACTTCTTTTCCAGGTTAAAGTTTGACACGGCCTAAACACAGCAGTTTCTTCTAACACAAAAGGAATTTGAAGGTTTGAGCGAGGTTGGGGGTCCTATTAGACCTGGAAAGGCCTTGAATTAATAACAATTTAACATGCAAAGAATGTCCGAAGCCAGTTAGTAAAGAGGCGACAGATGAAGGGAGGTGGAGGGAGGGGGGTGGTTGGCCGCGTGTAATTTACATGTTTCTCATAATGTTCACACGGTATTTTCATATTATCCGACACGAGGACGCAGTAATGCTTCACAATGAACTATTCATAGCTTCAGGAATGGTTACAACTGCTTAGGGAAATCGTAGCAGTAAATGTGCGCTTGTTCATCAGCCTGCCGCATTGACTACAGCGCGTCTCACAAAATACACACCCGTGAAATTCAAAAACTTCCGTGAAGTAAAAGAAACCGCTCTAATGAGAATTATAATATTACTGAAGCAAATAAAATAACCTGATTTGTTATTAGAATAAAATTTACATAACGATGACAGTGCTGCAATAATTCTAATATGCACAATACGTAAGGGCAAAGTTACAGTATTAGCTATACATTACACATTATAAATCGTGACTGCATCGCAGTAGCTATCAACTATATATTACTAGTGGTAACAGTTCTGAAGTAGCTTCAAACCACAAATTTAAATAACGGTAATGTTACTGTAGTAGCTATGTATATATGATACTACATTATTGCTGCAAATATATATATATACCAAAGTGGCAATAATTTTGCAGCATTTGTTATGCTGTGAAGAGAGCCAAATTCTAATTTGTTAACGTGGCTTACTTTGCTAGATTATATGACGTCGTAATTTTTAATACGCGGCCTTGATTGAGCAAACGGCTTTGTGGAATAAGATACTGCACTATATTTTCAATAATGGAGCATGAAAGTTACTTTTCAACATTCAAAAAGTACTGAAAATTTATGTCAAACAAATATGTATCTATAAAAAAAAGAAAGAAATATGTATGGTTTGGTTATATCTTAGGTAGGAACTGCATCTAAAACACGTTGTTAAAGGAAAGACAGAAGGACGGGAAGACGAGGAAGAAGACCTAAGCATCTACCAAATGGTTATTGGAAACTGAAATAGGAAGCAATAGCTCGCACTTTGTGGAGAGAACTCGCTTTGGAATAGGCTATGGACGAGTCACAGCACAGTCTTCTGTCTCGTTTAGTTGTGTGTCTGGTCTCACACTCCGAGTTTTCAGATCCTTCCAAGTCTTTCCTTAGATCAGGGCAGTCGAAATCAGAATTATCGGTCAAAATATCATCTTCTGTTTTATGGAGATTGTTTTGATGCTGCATTTCTTGACAGTCCAAAAATGAAGATTCCACAAACCCAAAGACACGTGTTCCAAAATCTCAGTTACGAGTGCAGATTATGAGAAAGTCTTTAAGAAACAAGCCTGACCGCAAGTGTAACAACGAGCTCAAACCGGTCTGTCTTCAGCACCGTATTATTTAACATTAAAATTTTAGAGCATTTTAAATCTTCAAGCCACCATCTTTTGCGTTGTAAATTGCCACACGCGACAAAATTTGAAGCAAAACAAATAGTGTATGTACGTTTATTGGTAGATTTTAACCCTTTTTCTAGGCCACGCAGGCCCTTAGGGTGGGTAGAGCTACAGCTCTACTATTTTCTAGGACCTTCAGAACTAGATGGGGTGGGGGGGGGGTCAGCCCCACGCCTCGGCCGCCTCTACCCCCAGGAAAGACCCAGTACCCATTGTACAGGATGCTGGGTGGGCCACAGGGCCGGTCTGGACGGGCGGAAAATCTCGTCCCCAACGGGATTCGACCCCGGACCGTCCAGCCCGTAGTCAGTCGCTATACGGACTGAGCTACCCGGCCCGTATGTACGTTTATTTACTTTCAGAACCCCCTTTGTTGCTATCTTTGTGTTTGCTTCCCAACAACTAGTCTTACGGATATGAACGTTGTTCTTGCTTCTCTTTTTTTTTTTTTACTTTTTAATACAAAATCGAAATTTTTGACAAAACTCCTTCAACGTTTGCTGTTTTCATAAATTCCAAGTATTGAGAAACGAAGAAATATGATAACCGCATTGCATTAACCCAAAAAATTATGCAGCATGTAGCAAAAGCACAAGAAATGAGACAGGAATTGAAGTACAAAAGTCTGATTAGGGCAAGTAACGGGCTGATTTTCCAGGCTAATTACCGAATACACATTAGTTCGCTGCTGTCACCTTTCCTGACGGAAGTATGCCAAATAGGGGAGAAGAAAGTGTTGTTTTTAACTTGTACTTTGTAGTCACCTTGTAGCGAGGGCGCCTCTTCAGACATTTGAAGTGTTTTTTGTGTTTTGTGGCGTACCAAGCAAATGAGAGAACACGAAAAACAAAGTGATAAAATGTTATGGTGTCATTAATTTGAAATGTTCTCGGGTATAGTACATGCGTTGTCGGGGTGAAGAATTATGGAAGGAATATTCAGGACCGAAGCAGCAAAGGTGGAGAGAAGATGGACCCGCGATTCTTTTCACCATTACGTACTGACCGAAGCCAGGTATAAAGTTATGACCACTGGTTAAAAACAGGAAAGAATACACGCTACGTGGCCTCTGGTTTGGAGTTCTTCTGGATACATTTTCGAAATGGACATACGAGTTTTGAGATGTTTGTCTTTCATTGCTTGTTCTGGATTCTTGTTTACTGCAAAAGCGAATTAACTTTAGTAGAATTGTATTCAGGTATGACGAGCTGCAGACAGACGTTCTGCCTTTTATTTCTTAATATTTTTCACGAGGTTAAGTTTCCCGGTTATTCGTCATACGTGTTGAAAGTAGCTGTAAACAAGACTAGAAGATATAGAAAACGTTTGCAATTCTGTTAGTATTTATGTATGTTAATTTTGCGTCGCTGTCAGGTGGAAAAACTTGAAGGTAATTTTGAAGAGGCAAAACAAATGACGATGACATACGACAGGCAATTGACAGTTACGCTTGTACACCCTCGTAGATCATCAAATTTACATATATGGTGTCAAAGTGGATTATATATTGCTGCATTCAGATTACATGTTTTTAAAAATTTTTCCCTTGCAAGAAAAACATTTTATTTTTAACGATGACCGTTACTATATTTCTACAAACCTCGTGCCTTTGAAGCTCTCTCTTTTTGGGGGGAGATTTTGTGTCACCCAGTCTAGTGGAAGTGTTTCGGAAAAACTTCCTTTATCAGTCATGGAGGCAGATAAAAATAAGTACAGCTTTTCAGTTCGCCTTCGTGACAAGGCAGGATTTTCTTCTGAAACATCAGTAATCATTTACCAGTCGACACGGTGTATTTTTCTATGGGATTTGAATCTTCATCAGCGCTGCTCTGAGACTCATTAGAGCACCACGTTCATTAATTTGCTTACAAGATCACACCACTTAGCTCCATTCTGAGACAGTTACTATAATTTCATAAATTTACTGTATAGATGTGGGCCGGGTAGCCCAGTCTGTATAGTGACTGACTACGGGCTGGGCGGTCCGGGATCGAATCTCAGTGAGGACGAGTTTTTCCGCCCGTTCAGAACGGTCCTGGGGCCCACCCAGCCTCGTGTAAAATGGGTACCGGTTCTTTCCCGGGGGTAAAGTGCGGCCGGGGCGTGCTGCTGACCACTCACCTTCTTCTAGTGCCGCGGTCGTGGAAGAGTAGAGCTATACCTCTACCCACCCTCTGGGCCACACCGGGCCTGTAACGGGATCACTTTACCTTTACCTTTTTACTATATAGATCATCCAGACTCACTCGACTTATTCTCCCGTCTAGGCCTGCATCTTCTTTCAAGCTGCGTTTCATTCTGTGTCTTTTGACTAGAACTGTCTACATATTTTACATCAAAGTTTGGATCTGTCTGTAACAACACTGTATGTGTGGCAATCGTTTCTCTCTCCGTCATTCAACTCCAAAACTCGATCATGAAACCTTTTTGGTTGGGCACAACATTTCTGTGACATATCATTGACCCTGTTCCTAAAGTGGAGCAATACATGGTGCCACCAATCAAGCTGGCTCATGCAGTAATAACTATGGCATGAATCCGAGAGGTACCACGGTCGAATCCAAGTCGGATCACCCGATATCCTGAGTTATTCGTGCGCTCTCTAAATCTCTCCAGGTAAATGTTAGAATATCACTTCAAATTAGGCCACAATCGTATGCAAATCCTTTCCATTTCTTTAGTCGTTCTAACATTTGGCACTATACACACATATATTACAATACAACGTCGCTAAATAAACAGCCAAGCAAGCAATAAATTAGATTAATATTTAAGTTTCATTTTTCACATTTCCTCCTTGACACACATGTTTCACATTAGTTTAGAAGTGTAAAATCTTTGAACGGATCTGGACAATTTTATTTTTTTCCGAAATATCCGTGAATGTACTATCGGGCGGGACATCACACCACAGAAGATATTTTTCTTTTAGAATGGCCTTTGTACCGGTCACGTATCGCGTATTGCGACGGTCTACATTAATACGAAGAGACTGTACCTTCTGATATTCAGCGGAAAATGACCGCTTGGTGAATCCATAAGAGATGCACAAAGAAGAGATGGATGGAAGAAGAAACAGAAAGAAAATTACTTCTGAGGTTGAAGCAGATGTGCTAGGGATAGACCGGAAAGAATTGGATTTGAATTATTGAAAAGTTGAAGGATTGTCGGGTGTAATAACGCCAGTTGGGTTTGTATGTGTGGATAGTGGCGTGGGATAGAATGGAAAATAGAAAATAAAATTATCATCGAAAGGTCTTAAAATACTGATAGTTGCTCAGATGTTCAAGAACTGAAATTTCATTACAATGTTCAGTAGGATCTTCAGCCTGACTTTACATGATTTAAGAAGGTATTCTTATCTATTAAAATTTTTTGACGTCTCTGTCTCCATCTAAAAATTATAAGACTTTAGAATTCTTCCGACTAAATTTTTGCTCAAATCTTTCTTTTATAAATATCGGTTACTTTTAAGTAAAGAAGCGCTTCACTTACTGAATTTGTGGGATTATGGTACAGTGGAATGTTTGCGAATGATGGATTTAAAAATAAGTGGAATAGAACGAACAGATTATTTTGAAATAGGACTGAACGTACAAAATATACCCGGAAAGTTTCGAGACTGACAGTACAAACAGGATCTCGGTGTACTTACACCCTGGCATTAAAAATCTCCTTGCAGGCTGCGCTCTTCTAGGACATTGCACAGCGTATAGTGGTAGTTCCTTACCGACGTTTCGGAATAAACTATCAGTCCCATCTGTAGGCTGCTTAATGCCCCAGAAGAGCGAAAATCTCATCTACTTCGTTGTGGAAGCCTGAAATTACGCAAGGATAATACAAAGCTGTAGTGTGTGTACGTGCATATTCATGAACACAACAATATTACAATTATTAGCGATATATAGTAGAAAACTACAGGTTTCGGCCCTGTGTGTAGGCCATCATCAGGTTATCCAAAGAACTTATTAAGTGACTATATCGTACGTGGTCTGTCTCAAAAGTAATGAGAATGATTTTTTTTTTTTTTGCGTAGCGCAGAAGGACCAGGAAAGGAAAGTGATGATCGAGGTAGTTGGAGAGGGAACCGAGGTACAAAGTTTGACTTTCCTCAGTTCCGTCCGCGCCTCTGTAGCATTCGGTACGTTAGCAAAGTGCGTAGAAGTTTTTGTGTCTTGTCACGGGCGAAAATGCAGAGGAGTCTGGAGCAACGTTACGCGATTAAGTTCTGCGCGAAACTCGGAAAATTTGGTTCCGAAACGTTGCAGTTGTTGAGGACAGCTTATGGGGATGCTGTTTTGTCTTCATCCCAAGTCTTCAGGTGACACAAGGTGTTCAAGGACGGAAGGGAGAGCGTTGAGAACAAACAGTGCGCAGGGCGTCATTCATCTTCAAAGACTGAGAACAATGTGGCTCGTGTGAAGGCTGTTCTGGATAGGGACCGACGTTTGAAAGTGCGGTTAATCGCAGAGGACGTAGGACTACCAAAAACGGAATTCCACCGAATCATTACGGAAGATTTGCACATGAAAAAATTTGTGCGAAACTGGTCCCGAAGAATTTGTCCGATGTGTGGGAATTTTTGGCTCAAAATAATATCACAATGCTTCCCCACCCACCGTACAGCCCTGACTTGGCTCCGTGCGATTTCTTTTTATTCCCCAAGCTCAAAACCCACCTCAAAGGACATCATTTTGGGACAGTTGAAAACGTCCAGGCAGCTGCGACAAGGGTTTTGAACAACATCTCAAGTGAAGACTTCCTCCATTGCAATGAAGAGTGGCAGCAAAGCTGGAATCGCTGTATTCCATCACAAGGAGCCTATTTTGAAGGGAATAAACTGTAATTGCACGTATGTTCAATAAAGATTTTTTAAAATCATTCTCATTACTTTTGGGACAGACCTCGTATGTGTGGCAATTTTGAAAGGGGGACGAGATCCCGTCTTACGTCATAACACCTTAAGATTACGCAAGGATCTCCTTGTAGCACACCTTTCCGCGAAAAACCTCGTTCAGGATATCCAGTCGATTCAAGCTAAATTGTGGCGTCATGATTAATAAGCAGAAGTAGTAATTACTACGGATGATCCTCGTTTCTCCTTGGAATGAGCCTTTTAAGCCATCTGACAGCACTCCTGACTTGCTGGCGCAGAGCAGGTAATCACTGCCGCAATTCGAACACGGGGTGTACAACCAAAAGGCGCTAAATGTAATTTAATGGCTTTCTTTTCTTTACTGTTATTTTCTGTTACTGTTTGTACTATATAGCATTGATTATGATAAAAGTGGACATTGAACACTGGTGGAAAAATAACTGCCAGGAGGTAACAGATGTAGACCTAGGAAAATCCTGTCCAAGTACTACAATGTCTATCACAAATCCCACTCGACCTGCACAGACACTCCCCGGCCCACGCCGTAGTTACGTTCCGGCATGTCCGGCGCAAGTGGAATTTTGCGCAAATCGGAAATGAGTAAACATAGGTCTTTTACACACACACTTACGTGTGTGTGTGTGTGTGTGGTGTGTGTGTATGTGTGTGTGTGTGTGTGTGTGTTTGTGTGTGGTGTATGTGTGTGTGTGTGTGTTTGTTTATGTGTGTGTGTGGTGTGTGTGTGTGGTGTGTGTGTGTGGTGTGTGTGTATGTGTGTGTGTGTGGTGTGTGTGTGTGTGTGTGT
>Ga0131853_10010096_pt1 | contig 17282 bp, 8 predicted proteins | sample TergutLab28metaG_FD_92764 | JGI IMG/M metagenome (GOLD analysis project Ga0131853, IMG submission 92764) | Labiotermes labralis P1 segment gut microbial communities from Petit-Saut dam, French Guiana - Lab288 P1 (version 2) (version 2) | ecosystem: Host-associated > Arthropoda: Insects >... | reverse complement strand
TCAGCCTACACAACGCAACAAATAGTCGCAAGCTCCTGAAGATGGACGTATTAACGTCTGAAACATGTTGAGCAGTAGATAATAAAGCAAGTGTCATCTAGTTGGTCAACCTTTATTCAAAAAAAGGGAATATCTAGTTTTGAAGACACAGTTTTGATTTGATTATTGGTCTCATAAACATGAGGGTCAGTGTATTGTAGTATCTAGGAGAGAACACATCTTTGCAGGTGCACAAATTTCGGGATGCAGAACATATCCTCTGGTAGTCAGCTGCCTGGTTGACGAAATTGACAGGTGTACCGTATATGCAGCAGTGTCAGTTTCTTGGCTGACAGACATTCTTATAGTCCACTGGAGCACCATCAAGCTAACTAATGCTGTGAATGCACTGAGATTTACGTCTTCTGATTTAAAAACAGTACAAGCACCTTAAGATTATTGGGCAGTCAGTTTTCTCTTCTTCACATCACTGTGGTTCCTACAGTTGGGAACAGTCATTCTTTTGTTCCTCAGTTACAGATACAAAAAAATACTTCTAAGTGACTTCAGCCAGGTACTGGTGCCTTCATTGAGTTTTCCAGCTGCCACATTGAGGAATCACATTTTATAGAAATAGGTTGTTCACCCAGGTATGAATTCTGTTGCTTTGTGCACAGCCCAGATTTGGAAGAATTTGACCTTGGTTTCTCTCTATAATCTTCTTCAGATGTTTTTTGCAGCGATGTACATTTGCTTGGCAAATAACACCTTTTATCTGAAACATCTTCAGCTCTGTGTATTTAAATGCCTCATCTTTTTCTTGGCCACATATCTTCCTGTCTCCATCAAAGCAGTGTCTTTGTGCTAGTTTTATGTACTGTAAATTATTGAAGCAATTATTATGCTTTTTGTTATTACATTGTTTGTACCTAACATTTCCAGGTTATAAACAGAAGTTGGCCTCAATGAGAGAGTGGGATCGTTATTGGAACATAACTCTCACGTGCAGAGTTCTCAGATTTTTGGTGCTTATGATACACTTCAGGTTTCTCTACACCCCCACCATCCTTACTGCATTAATGATGGTCGTTTTCAACCATATTCAGGTTGTAACATGAGTATGAAATCTCTAGTATGATATTTTCATGAAGTTTAATTCCCAAACACAACACTTGTATTACAAATTTTAGTTCCATGTTTTAAGTCTAGTATTGGAAAGAAAAGATCTTTCCCTTATTACACTTAGAATGTGGAACTAAAATTTTTAATAAGAGTACCCTGTTTTGGTGTTATACTTTGTGAGAATATTGTCATTCTAGATATTTTACACTTATGTTACAGTGAGGATAAGGTTGAAATCCTTTGACCATCATCAGTGCAGTACTATTGATAATGGCACATGCTCTGCTTGAATTGGGTTGCAGTTTTGAATTGTGCGTGTAGCATGGCTATTGTTTGTTGTATGACATAGGCTTTTTTCTTTTATCGTATCGATTCCAGAGCTTTTTCTGATGCACTTTATGGTTTGAAGATAAATGCCTTATTAGGGTTGTGTGTTGTATTTCCTTTTGTGTTGCTGGTTTGAGGATCCCGAGATCCAAGTTCATATTCTCTTGTCGTTCATGCCCTGGATACTATCAGATTAATTGTTACTAATTTTGTTTGTGTACACATCTGCTCACAAATTCTTTATTGAATCAGTTTATTGACTGAAGAGTTTATATAAACTGCTTGCTACATGAATATTGCTAGCTACTGCATTAAACATAACATAGTATCTAAAAATCAAACATGTTTGTTTTGTGAGTTCAAAAATTATTTTCATCACACCCACAAATTTTGCTACTGTATGTTATAAATTTGCTTACATGTGGTGGTATTTCACAGTATTGTGATTGTAATAAATGCTTCTTGTGATAGAATGAGCTTGGCAAAACCATTGATATAATGTGATACATTGGTTGATCTAGCCGTCTTTTTAGTGATCAATTAATCAATTCAAGAAGTGGTGCACTTTTGTTTTGACACCTGGCATATAATTTGATATTTTGTTTTTGAACCCATTGGTGATTCTGTAAGTGAACATGAACTTATTTGTCAAGTTTTTAAACAGTTCAGAATTTAAACTGTTTGTACACCCTACTTATAATACCTGTACCATGGGAGTAATCTGGCCAAACACTCTAATCATAATTTTTTTTTTTTGTGGGGGTGGGGGGGGGTCAGTGTGAAAATTATGGTAAGGACTAAATCCAGAATTACATGTAAACCTTTATTTAAAACAATGGAAATACTGACACTACCTTCTCAGTATGTACTATATTTGAAGACTTTTTTGATTCATAATTTAGGATGTTTCACGTCTATCTTTTCAGTGTACAATATCAATACAAAAAAAAGTCCAATTACACAGACCAAAAGCAAAGCAAATTTTTTTTTTTAATCATATCAGAGGGGTGTGTAATATGCATGCATAAAGATTTTTAATACACTACCAGCATCTATTGCAGAGTAAGTAAAGGACAAGAAGCACTTTGTGTCTGCTCTGAAAAAGTGTTTAATTGCTGAATTCTTGTATTCAGTTAATGAGCGTTTAAATTATTGGCATGAAATGAAGATTGTTGGTAGTTCTATGAAAGATGCATTATAAATATTGTATATTTTAGTTATATATTTTGTTGACTTGTCCTGAGAAGTTACTAATGAGTGTTGTGTGTATAATCATGCTTCATAGCATTATGACTTTTTCATATCCAAATGCGTTATGGCAGACTGAAGGAGCAGAATGTTTATATACGTGTATACACACACACACACACACACGTATCACTGTATCAAGAGCAAGGAAATCTTTCATGGACCTTCACTCATTAATGCTGAATGGAATGAGGTAATTCAAAGTTACTTAGAGAAGTGTGCGGCTGTGATCATTAGTGACAGAACTAAGTCACTGATTTTTAATATAAAAGTAGTAAAGCAAAAATACTCTGACACCTTTTATTATGTAGAGCTTACAGAATGTATACTAGTGCGGTATGATCACACGTGTTATGTGAAGGGAGTTTTAGAAAAGTGTGTCATGACATGGAGGATGGACTGATGACAGTTTCTAAAATTTTATTTTCACTCTGTGAGTATTGTGGTCAGTAAGTGTATCATAAGCTTCATGTCGGTTAGAATAGATGACTAAGTGTTAAAATGTAAACTGTGAGGTTCATTTTTACAAACTTAAAAATTAAAATCATTGAAGCAGTTCTTACTGGAAGATTTTGAAGCAGAACTATGGTATTTTTCTCATTGCTTTCTGTTCCATGGACTCTCTTAGTCTACATTGCGCATATTCTGTATTGAAAAAAACCCTGCTTGTAAAACTTTTCATGTATAGATGATTTTACTGGTGGTCGTCATATGTAAGATTTCGATGAAAAGTATGTTTAATGCAGTCAGCCTAATGTGACTTACGTTATAGTGAGAAACAGAATTTTGAAAATGCTGTGATATAAGGCTAAATAAACCTATTTCTGAATCTTCCCAACAACAACAACAATAATAATAATAATCTTCCAATAATAAATCTGTTGTGTATAGATGTCACTTTATAACTGTCACAATATATACTATATTGTGTGCAACTTAGTTTAATATTTCCAGACATAATAGTATGTTGTAGTGTGGGCCTACTGAAATGTCAGTATTATATTTGGACCTGTACAATATGATAGCTGCCAGGACAGCATAGTTGGTATATTGTCAGTGCTACTGGCTGGACTGCTGAGGAATTGTGTTTCAATTCTTTACAGAGGAAAGAGAGATTTCTCTGCTTCCAGAGCATTTGGACTGGCCATAGGGCCCACCCAGTCTCCTGTTCAGTGGTTACTGGGGTCTCATTCCCCAGGGGTAAAGTGGCTGGGGTGTGAAGCTCAGTACTCGCCTCCATCTAATGTTGAGGTTAAAGATGAGTACAGCTATACCTCCACACCCCAGTGACAGGCACAGGGACAACTTTATCTTTTGCTGTTCCCATGTGTGCCTCTCACTTCCAGTTTTACTGTAGCAGTTTGTTTCCATTTTATGACTGACAGTGTTGCTGGTTTAAGAAGTCCATTGATAACAATCTCTTAACTCTCGCCCATTTACTCAGGTATATGTCCTTCATAAGCTATTTGTTACTAGTTTTTTTTTTTCTATGCTAGTCTTTAATTCATTGCACAGAGTAAAATCATTAACTAATGTTCATAAACATTTGTGAACCCTGTTCAGTGGTTAAATCTATAATTTTCCATTTTTAAAGTTTCCAAGATATATTTCTAGGGAATTGTGAAGTTTGGATTTCTTTTGTTTTAAGGAGTTTTCATTGTTTGTGTATTCTAGAATTTCACATATTAGAACGTAAGTTCTAGATCTCAACACCATATAGTCAAACATCATGAGAGGGAATGAATATTGTACAATGTTATAAATGAGTGTTGTTCTAATTGAGGAATACATTGTTTTGGTTAGCAGTGATGAATTAATTGGCACCACAGAATATCTGAAACTGTAGATGAGGTGTCACGTAGACTGCTGTCATTACATCCGGGTTTGACTGAATATATAGAAGCTGTTAGATTAGTAATACAGTATTTTGCAAAGTCTTGCGGATAGTATTTTTGACAATGCATGAAGCTGTACTGTGATTCAACCATGATGATAGGTATATGGTGATTTATTGTACCCATAAAGTTAGGGCTACAAGACTGCACTGTTGCAAGGTCTTCCACTTGAGCTAGCCTACCATACATAATGCTAAAACTGACCAGTGAATATATGCAGCTTAACAAGTGTGTGCACTAGACATTGCCTGCTGCTTGAAATAATTAAACACCTTATAACTAAGTCTGTAGCTTTTCTGTCCAGAATAAGGGTAACTGTTGGTGGTCTTCCATCTTGACAACATGGTCAAGCATCATTAGCATGGAACAAGTGCCTGAAATATTATCAAGAAATGTTAAGTTGCAAGAGAAAAGAGGTGTTATGAATACTGGTTCTTAAGTGGCTTCTCATCATCTTGTAATGGCTGCATGTGATAAGATATATAATTTCTGAGATACACAGTACAGCATAACACATTTTAGTGAAAATGTTGGGAGTACATTATAATGAGGAGCTTATTGGGGATGTGTATGTGTAAACACTATTTATGTCTGCCTGTTAGTAAACTTGTGTCAGAAGAAACTTCTGCACTCCTGTCAACAAAATTTAGTGGCTAGTAACAATTATCAGCATGTCTTCTGTAAATATCCGAGGAAAAAATAGATTATAATGCATTTAACAGTTTTGATCAGTAATTTTAAAAAATATATTTCATTTGGTTTCTCTGTAAATGACAATGCATGTCATTAGAAATGATGACAGCGTGACACACAGTGTTCACTGCATGAGCTGTGTGTTTTTCAGTACAGTAGTATTCTATATGTTGAGCTGTTTGATGTACAGATTAATGTTATTAGCAGCTTGAAGAGTTTGTATTTATATTTTTTTGTCTTGAAAACAAAGTACAAGTAACATAAATTGTGAAATTATTGAAGTGTTTATCGTGTTTATAATTGCAGTACAGAAATCTGGGGAGTAAAAGTTTTAAGCTTATCTTTCTTATGTGATAATGATAGTTAATGTTGTTAACTGTCTGATTTTAAAGGACCCTCTCATGATCTTCATATCATTAGAGGCTGTCCATATTTGTCATGTTTCATTCCCCATCATGATTAATACCAGATAGTTCCCATGAAAACTTCTGCTTGGTAACAATGTTTATTCTACTTAATGCAGGTTTCTGAAGAGCTGAGTGGTAATAAACATAAAAAGGCATATGACTTTTGTTAAGGCAGTCTGTGTTCATAATGATTATGCAGCCACACAAAACATGATTGTGAAATTTAAAGTTTTTATGGTAGTGAAGATACATATTGTGGACTTCTGGGTTATGACACCATGTAATCTGCTATTGGAGGGGATGGGAGGGGGCAGGGTTTGTGTTTTTGAAGAACATTCTTCCATCTTGTAGATAGCATATTCCTCAAGAAGATTGGTATGTACCTACTACATGGTGTCATAACCCACATGATATGCATATCACATTAAGTGTTTGGTATAGGAACACTGACGAATGAACCATTGAAGTTATGTAGATATGTGAAAGTTAGATCTGTGAATGTTTGTATAGAGATAAATCATACATATATCTATGTGTGTATGAATATCTTTTATGTGTGTTAGTGATTACAGATTCAAATAATGGTGGAAAACTGCAAGGTTGTTGTGGAAAATGTAATGTTTTGAGAGTCTGTACTGGTGGAACTAATTAATATTTAGAAATGGGTCATTAAATTAAGTTCTGGTTCCTACTTTCTTACTGTGTGCTCTGCAACATTTGAAGGAATGTATGCATTACAAGCTGCCACCCCCACCCTCCCCAACCCCCACAAGTCGTTACATATTATTAGTGTTGTGAGGAGGTGCATATGGCATTTAATGAAGTGTAGAACTTTCTGCAGTGGTAGGCAGCATTTGTGAAATCCAGTCTCCAGGTTGCAAACCTTTTAGCAGTTATGACCTCTTAAAAGAGGTACGTAGTTTCTGTGACATTTTGTTGTACATACATGTCAGGAAAATTGTCATCCTTAACATGTAAAATGTTTGAGTTTGTTTCTTGCTTTATTTTTTGCATGTGAAAGTTGAAATATGTCTAGACTGTGCTGTGCTGAGTACAGACTTCATTTCTGTTTTAATATCATCCAAGAAACCTCACCACAATTGACAGTTTGGAACTACAAATACTTGTGATGTAGGTTTTTTTTTATATTAACCTTTTGACGCCGGAATTATTTTTTTAATTTTAGCACACCCTGTATATAAAATGTGAATAATACGGGAACCAAATACATTAGAATTATGAAACAAACTGCGTTTTGAAGAGAAAAAAAACGGAGAGTATACACCATGTTTAAAATGTTCGGTACCTATATTTGTTGAATAAACATATAAAATGCAACTTTGGAGGTTAGTGGTGCGGTACGTCAACTATAGTTGACGTTAGGCGTCAAAAGGTTAAAAAGTGAAAATTGTCTATTGAGACTGATGAAAATTGTGGGAACACATTTCAAGAAGATTCTCATCTCTGCATACTACAGTCATACTGCTGATAAGGCTAAGCAAGCAGAGAGCTGTTTTTTGCTCTTCCATTTTATAGTGTCACTGTTTTTCAGTAAAACTGACCAATGATTTTTTGCAAATGGTTTCAGTTAAGTTCTGCAGCTGTTAGGTGTTTATTTCATTGGGTTCTACTTAATTAGCATTGCTTGAATTTCTTCAGTAGCTTGTATAATTAAATGTTAACCACATTATTTATGAGTAAATTAAAAGGGAAAAGTAAGAAATGCCATAATATCTTAAAAAGTCTAACTGATCATCTTGAAATTTTGCTTCATGATGGAACCACTTAGAAAATTGCCTTCTATTACCAGTCATGACAGGCTGAGAGATACATGACCTTCATAAATTATTTTTGTGACAAAGTTATATATATTGAAGTGAAGGTTTACTGATATGAGAGATATACACTTGAGAAGTAGGACATTTGATATACATTTTCATTTTTTACTCTCAGAATACTGCCCTTTTGGGGAAGAACTTTAAATCCTTATTATCAGTGTTAAAACCTTGCAATTTTTTACTTTTAGATCTTTAATGTTTATTGCTATTTTTAGAAATGGGACTGCCTTCTTAAACCTACAGGTGATGCTCATTCATTCATTCATTCATTGAGCAGATACAGTAGTAGTAGTAGTATATTGAAATCAAGATTTACAGTTACAGGTATAACACAGATGCTTCAATACAAAAAAAAAGTTTTAAAAATGTTCTCATATAACTGTATACTGAAAACAGCAATTACGTGGGTCTAATAATTTGAAGTAGGGATAGATATGCCTGCAGTTCATTATAAAGCTGGAACATTGAGGTTTGTATAGCATAAGAAATGGAACTGTGGCAATAATTTTAAAAGATTTTATGTATATGTAATTTGTCATCATTCTATAGCAGATAACCACATATAAATACTAATCTGACAAATTTTTCCTTCCACATTCAGTAATCCAAATGTAATCATGATGTTGAGTAAGGTGTTTGGCAGTATTTAGAATTTCTTACCAATGTATTATTCAACTGTACTTTTCCAGACCATTGTAAATTGATTTGTTATACACAAAAATGTGTATAAACTAAAATGACATACTATGAATATAAACAGGTTTAACACTGGCCTTGGAATGTGTGACTGCATGCTTTCTGTAATGTTTGGAGTATGAAGAAGAGTTTGTTAACATATAGAACTACACTTCCTTTGGTTTTTTTTTTTTTTTTTTTTAAATACAAGTATTACAGAAATGTCAAACAAGTAACATTTTATGTCAGTGCCCTGGGTAAAATGACACATGTGCATTCATTTACTGCTGAACTGCTGTTGAATTCACTAATAAGGGGCACAGAAAACAGAGCAGTATAACACCTTAATATTAATGATGAAATACAAGACATTCAAATAATCAAATGCAAAGGTTAGCTTTAAACGGTATCTTCTTCATACTAGAGTTTGAAAACGTTACCAATCTTGGTCTACCATCCTTTTTATCCTTAGTCGACCTGTGTTCAGTATCCATCTTTTGTGCCAAATTAAAATGCTGATTTAAGAACATCATTAGCTGAAAGCCCAAAAGTACAAGAGTCCAAGTCTAAAATATGTTGTACAGTTGCTTTTGACACATTTTGTTGAAACATAGACTCATGTGAACTCAGTTTTTAGTTGCATCTCTGGCATGTTAATTTGTACCATGACAGTGATTCAAGACAGACTGGGGCACAGTATGCATTTTTGCAGCTTTTTTCTGACCATGACTGTCTAGGTGTTTTTCTTTTGTAATTTAGACATCCCTTTCTGCGAAAAGTAACGGTGGGTTTGGCATGGGGCTAACATGACATATGCCATTGTACCCACATTGGCTGCACTATTTTCTGAACCATAATCTAAACATATGTGGAGCACTGATCACAGTAACTGATGTTAATTACAACCCACTTCCAAAGCTTTTACCATACGTGAAAGACCAGGACACATACTTTTGCATGCAAAACTGAGATTATGTGGCTGTCAGTATGTTTTCTTTTGACAGGAGGATCACCATGACCAGCCTAATGGCATGACATGTCACATTTTTATGATGAATACATTTGTAACACAGGTGTGTCATTTTACACTGCTGTGCTATTTTAGGCTAGTCTTACCTCTGTGTTATAATTGCTTGTATATTTTCTATCTGTGCAAGAATATTATAGTAATGTCTTGTTACCTTATATTTTCTGTTTTAGAATGAGTAGGAAATATCAAACATTTGACTTTATCATCATAACCTGTAACAAATACTAATTCCATGGAGCAGAGGACCTCCTGATCCAATACATAGTTGCCCCTTCAGAAATTCCCTACCTTGTATTGGAACCCAAATGTTCATTATCACCCTTTTTGAAGTAATACGAACTCATTATGAATCTCCATGCTGTATTTTTTAATATTTACCTGAATGTTATCCTCCTGTCTACAATTTAACTGTTGAAAGTGCTGCCTGCTCCAGCCAGCTCATCAGCCTTGCTGTAGTCAACCTGATACTGTTGGGCGAGAGAATAAATTATGAAACTTCCTGAAGTGTTAAGTTCTTCCCTCTGGCATCCTGCTACTTCTTCCCCCTTAGGTCCAAACATTCTCCTAAGCACTGTCTTCTCACATGACCCTCAATCATCATTCTGAACTCAGTGGCAGCAAGAATTCCCCAGATTTGGTATGCTGTTATTTCTTCTTCAGTGTAATTTTGTTTAGTTACAGTTGTTTTCATGCTATTAGAAATGTCTTATTCTTAAAGGATCTGTAAGCTATCTTTATTGTGCTTTTGTATTGCGTTATGGTAATGGGTCACAACCACCAGTTTTAACCAGCATTTCCTCTTTTATCATCCTCCTTACTAAATTTGATATCCTTTATGGCAGGGTGGCACAATGTGTGTCCTGCAAAATATATTTTCCTGTGGTAGTAAAAGTACTATTAATAGGTGCAGCTGGCACTCTAGCCATCAATCTTGAAACTTATCCCAGTCTTTCCTGTGTTGAAAGAAATCCTGCTGTTTCTTGTGTCTTTGAAAGTGGGAATGGTCAACCCTTCATACCTACATAAAAGTTTGTGCACACATTTCTTCTGCTTGAATTAAGTAAGGGATACACAATTAGATGAGTGTAAATGTGACAGACTTTAACTGTTTTGGAGTATGAGGCAGATCAAAACAGAGCTTACATGGAGAATTTTTCCCCACAGCATCACTATGTTTCTATTCACAACTGATGTGAGAGCCTGGTTACTCTGTGCAGATCATACCTGCTGGTTTAATTCTGCGTGGAGAGACATCCTCGTGTACCGTGACTGAATTACTGTTCCCTTCCAAGTCAGTTCATTGACATTCCTAGGTCCCACACTTTCTTTGCACTGCACTGCTTAAATCTTCCTTGCTCTTAACATTAATATTCAGCTTGGTGTGAATATTATGCTGCTTATTAATAAATAATTTTTTTTGGGTAGGAAAACATGGTTCCCCAGAGATTTTCTTGGCTATCCTAATTCTGGAGTTTGTGAAGACCCTGTCCCTGTGGGATAGTGCTTACCATCTCCCAACACAGAACTGCATTTCAGGAAAGGCTGATTGAACAGCAATATAAGTACATTAGTAAATAAAAAGGAAATTCACAGAGCAGAAAAAGAAATACACTTACAATGTGTCATAAAAAATTAATAATTTTTTGTTATTTCAGCAGGAGTTAAGAAGGGCACAAGTACAGATGTCTGTAATATGGACTATAGCTTCAGCTTGAGTTATTATTTATCATCTTTGTAAGGTAAACTGGTCAAGAGCACAGCAACATCTGGATAAAGCCTGATTGCAAAACAACAGGTAAAGATTAACAGATTATCCTAATTTATAAGACTGTAACAGTAAAATTATTTACAGCAAGGCAAGATATACAGATTTGCCAAGTGATTGTTGGGCGATAAGACACTGGAGCAAATTCATTCCATCATAGAGTTGCCTACTGTAATTCCCATATCCATTGTATAACAAATATTTGTAGGACATGAGGTTCAGACTGTACATGTCACGTTTCTAAGTTTCTGTGTAATTTTCATCTCTGTAACCAGCTTTATGGTATGTGGGATTTTTTACAGAAGAATGGATGTTTGACTTTATGTAACCCTAGCTGGAATTTAAATCTTTCATATGTGAAACATTTGTCTTTTTCTAAATTCTCTAAGCAAATGACAGTGATTTCCCCACACAAAATAAACCGCATGAACGAACTTTGCTATGTGGTTTCCGTAACCTATCTAAGAAAGAAGTATTGCAGTAATAAATGCTACACGACACTCCTTGGTAGCTTACATGAATGAGTCTAAATGGGTGATGTAGAAACACTGCATGTATCAATGTCTGATCCAAAGAGTAAACATATAAAGCACCTTAAGGTCACTTATATTAATATCAAAATTAAAGTAAACAAACTTTTCATATATATATGATTCTTTAAACCACTAAAGCTTACCATATGACATCAGATGGTTCACAGGTGTTTTTAACCGCTTCTTTTTCTCTCCTGACAATTTGAAGGCTGATACATTTTAGTGCTTTGATATTTTTTTACTTCATGCTTAACTCTGCATATTTGTAGGTGATAGTGAAATGAAGTTTGTTGATAAGTTTATAGTTAGCACCACACTAATAGGTGAGCTGTTAATATATTGTAACAGGCACACGGGTTTAACAAATAACAGTGTGTGTTGTCACTACAATTCAAACAATTAAAACAGCCAGTAACTGGACACGACAATCGCAAGAATTTCAAGAATCATTTTCAAAAGGATACCCTGCGCTCGTACACTCAGTACTCCAGGCTCATAGCCGTTTTTTACAGTTTTTCCTCATTTCTGTTATCTACTGATGCTCAAAGCACTGACACCAGTCTTGAAGACAGTACTGCACAGATGCACTCTTCCACTCGCTCCACATTATGCAGTTCCGCGGTTACGATCTCCCTCTACTGCGCCATCACCACTTGCTCTCCACTACATGCAACACGCGGACTCGCAGTGACAACTGTCCATCCCTCTGCTGGTCTTAAATACTGCTTATTGCATTTCTGGATTCTTCTACTCTCCTCCAGTCAGCGCTGGCTACCCCTTACTAGAAGTTTCTGCCCCTTTCTCATAGGGGAAGTGTCTGGCATACAGGGGTTGTTGCCCTCTGTTACACTATTTTATGGGTTTTTTGGGCAACTGAGCTTCTACAGGGAGTGTGCCTCATCCATTATTTTAGTGGGACTCATGCCTCCTCCCCCTCTGCCCTTAGCTTTCATCATCTATGCATTGATCAGGTGGGTAAAGATTGTTAGGATGCATCGTAACAGAGTCTCACTTACGTCATTTTGAGGATGGAAGATGTTACAGACTTGCTGAAGTCTCTTTGGTACTATATTTATAGACTTCAGCCTATGACACAGATGAGTATTATACACCTTTCTTGTACAAATTTTATAGAACCATGAATCTTGTTAGGCTAACTAAAATGAGTTTTTGAATCAGATTAGAGAAGTCCATACAGGAAACCTTGTGTGATCCCTTTCCTATTCAGAATGGACTGAAATGGGTTTTCAATAGCAAATAATCAAATGTTCTTAGAGGAGTATTTTCTTTGGACAGTGTGAACTCCACGACTAAAAGATATACATATTCTGGAGGTTTATTCTGTCTGAGTCTTCAGGTAGAAACGAAGGGGTATGTGCTCTGTAGTGCTAGACTTGGACCAGATCAGATGTAACTCGTGTACAAGGTTTACAAAACAGGAAGTTGGACAGTAGTTTGTGAAGATATGTGTACATGGTCATTATTCTAGCAGTCAAATATCTTCAGTGCTGCTCAAAATGAAGAGACAGTGATGCCATATTGTGCACTGTTTCATATCATTTATTTGACCTCTTACATGTAACACTAGATGTTTACGAAATACCATAAACGTGATTACAAACGTGTTTAAACAGAGTATTTGATGGTTCACAATATGATACTTTCTCTTTTAACACAATGGTGCAAAAATAGCTTTTTTTCCTTACAAAACACAGAAACTTGGTAAGTGATTCAGTTCAGGCTAATATGTAGTAATATGAATCACTTCTTAAGTTCCAAAATTATTTCATTCTTTGTTTGTTGTCAATGCGGGAATAAAGAAACACTATGTGACATATCCATAAATTATATACATATTAAAAAAACATAATAGTGTATTTTCAAAGCCTTTCTCCTGGATAATGATTAACAGGGTGATTCTCATAACTATTTCCCCAAGGAAGAAATGTGACTGTATCCAAACTGTGTCACATATACTTTATTACAGAGCACATCAGTATTACAGTGCAATTACAGTCGCATGCCCCCATCGCAAATCATATTATTCAATGTTGTGAAAAAATTTATACCAAATTCAATATATAACCAAGTTGGATATTTTTGTATGCTGCTGTTAAATGATGGGGTTCACAGTTCCACCCCATTACGGCACATTATATTTTGAATGACTAACAGTTACAATGGGCAATTCAGTTACTTGCATACCCCACATGTACAATACCAAACTATACAACATTTCTACCAAAACCTGCAACACACAAATCATGCAATATTTTGAATCCACCATTTGCTGCTACGTGATTATTCACTTACTCATGATGGTGATATGTTTCCATGCACTACAGTGTTTCTTTTTTTATGCTATGTCTTAAGTGTCTACAGTAGAGAACACACTTCATCAGAAGTAATCATTGTCTATCACAGTGGCAAATTTAAGCATGCGATATACGGTGTTTTCCGCTACAGTCATGTCACTGGTACTGGAAATCGCAACTGCAGTACAAAAGGCATAGTCTTGCTAATCAAACTCACTGTAAAATGCATGTATATAACAAAAATCTCAACTTCAACATTTGAAAAAATGTCCATCTCCTTCAAGCAGTATAAGAGAAAAATGACTTTTTTTATACTGTCTGTTCTACAAGATGTGGCTCAACAGCATTAAAATTCTGCAGTTCCCTCCTGCCAGTAAACAGCCATTCCTGTAAGGGTGGTGTAGCCACAATTATCATCAATTATAGCTTGTCAGTTGCAAGGTTTGGTAGTGACGGAAAATGTGCGTGACTCGAGTTACCTACTTTCAATAATGAGAAGTCAACACTGTCACTAGAAAGCATTCTTTACCAATAGAAAAAATTGCAGATATTTACTCTGCTTGGTGCTTGTATGCAAATTCTTGCGCATTCAGTACTCAAAGATTACTGTTTTTACAACATCTCACTCCTTACTTCATTGCTTTCCTTGTCCAGCTTGGTTGAATTTCTGTACATTCACAGATACTTGTGATCATATATATACAAATTTTACACAAATGCAAGGTATTAACTGATGTAGTCTAAGCTACCCTTGGCCTTTTCCAGTTCATGCAGGAAAGCGTAGAATTGAGGTAGAGACATCTCCAGGTAAACATTCTTTGTATTACCACCACCAGTGTCCAATACAAGTTTCAAGTGGAGGTAAGTGGTGCCCACTTGTCTCTCATTGCAGCTGGCTGCAGTCACTGCCAAGAGACAAAATATTACACCGTTTGAAAGTTATGCAGTGGTTGAGGAGTCCTAAAACATTCAGCCGTTGAAGATGAAGACTGTGCATTCCTTCAAATTGCTAGAAATCAGTAACCCTACTACTCAGCATAACAATCAATAAGAACTGAATCTATGTGCAGTTGAAAATTTTCTGTACAACAGTGCAACAACAGTCTATCGAGCAAGACTCACATGCACTTGGAATAATTATGTGTTCCATGCAATAAGTGAAATACATGGACACATAATACCACTACTTACATTTATTTGACATCCACATGAGCTATACCCAAAATTGATCGAACATGTACCAAAGTGATGTGCATATTTTTAATGTGAATATACACAAACTTGTATTGGGATGGAGAGAAACTTAACAGTGATTTTTAAGGAGCAGTATGGCAAGTAAAATTTCACACATACAAACATACAAGCTATGAGAAAATATCTAATATCACCTGGTGGCTTATTTTGTGAATAATGTGAGGTCATTTTAATCCAGATATCTGTATTGCTTTTGAAAATACAGTGTATCATTTAGTGAAAATACGATAGATTTCAGCTGCCACAGACTTGTGGCAGTGTCTTTTGAGTTGTCATCTAATGGTACAGGGTTGCAAGAACTAACGCATTCTATTCTACATAATTTTAACCCATTACATAATAACAGTTGGTCCCATTGGCTACGCAGTCTAAGGCGTACATATGCGGCCGCTCGCCTGCTGAGATTGTGAGTTCGAATCCCACTAGGACATGGACGTTTGTCTGTTGTGAGTGTTGTGTGTGTTTTCAGGTAGACGTCTCTGCGACGAGCTGATCACTCGTCCAGAGGAGTCCTACCGACTGTGGCGCGTCGTTGTGTGTGATCTGGAAACCTCGGGAATGAGGAGGCTCTGGCCCACGGGGGTATCGCGCCAAAAACAAACCAAAACAGTAACTTGCAATATTCTTACATGACAATTAATACGTGTGCAATTCGAAAACAAAAAACACTGTTAAAATCAGAAAAATATAAGCGAGCGCCACATATGCAATGGAAAACAAGCGGGGCCCTTTTAACGATAGACTAGAAATATAAAACGTAACACAAATACGAGACAAAAATGAACTTTTACCGCCAAATTTCCATTCAACATCAACAACCTGGTGTATTCCTGTGCAGTCCATTACTGAAGTATCAATAACATTTACAATGCAAACGCGACGTCCGCTACACCGCCCATCTGCCTTTGACTACATGCCTGTGTTTCACTAGATGATCTGTGCATGTTAGAGACCAAACAGTGGTTTGTAATCCGTGGTTTTTATTACTGTGGGCGACGGTGACAACAAGAATGTAACAATGACTTACCGTGAATATTTTCATATTTCTAACATCCGTGAAAGAGATACTCCCTGACATAGCATTTAAAATGGCGGCAGTGTATCGCATGGTAACAGTTTCATGTGCTGATAAATCAGGTGATATACATTCTAAGTTTGATTTTCCAGTTAATCTTGTAGTAGAATATGATCCTCAAGGTATAAGCGTCAAATTAAAAAGAGGTAAGCACTTACTGCTGTTATGTTTTAAGATTTTTGTAGGAGTGTGTTTCTTCCGTGTCTGTGTGTTGTCGGTATTGAGTGACGTTTTATAAACGAGAAAATTCCGTTTATGATTCTTGTAAAATAAAGATTGTGTTTATACAGAGGTAAACGTTTGTATTTAAGTGCTATTTATTACTTTATTGGTTGGTTTTTGCGTGCTTATACGTTGGTTTGGCGTTTTAATATTTCGGCGTGTCTGTAGTCTTTGTCGTAAACACATACATTGTCCCAGAGACGTATACGTAAATTAATGTTGCAAGAGAATGCTGTATACCTTAGCATAGTATTTATTTCGCAGCATTTAATGTTCTTGTTTATACACTGTTGAACGTAATTAATGAAATTTGTATTTTTTCAAGCCATGCATGTCATTTTAAATTGCCTTTTGGAATAGTTCATATGTTAAGGAAACATAACCTCATGGCCATCAGAAGAGATATTTTCCGGTAGTTATCTGTTTGATGCATATGACAGTTGTTGCAGTGTGTTGACTCTTAACCTCACACAAACATAAACATAACCTGTCTGTGCGAGATTTTTGGCTGTCGCCGCGGTGTAGTTGAGGTCTAAAATTTTTGCGATTTTCTTCTTGGACATCTTGACCCTTGATGGTGGTACCGACACGCTGTCGTAAAGCGTCGGTAATTGACTACCTACTAATGTTGTGTGACATTCCGGAAGATTGAAGACCATAACCTGTCTGCAGTGTAATTCTGGGTGACCGGAATTGCGATAGCTTTGTTTAGGGTTCTAGGTGAGCAGGGGAGCCCATATGGCATACTCAGTATAGTGACAAGGCTGCCGTTGGACGATACACTTTTTGTATACTAGCAGGTGCAGGAAATTTCTGTTTCTCCAAAACATGCAGCTATGGTGGTGGTGGTGGTCGGGGGGGGGGGGGGGGGGGGGCCCCCCCCCGGGGGCTTTCCCCCGGGGGG
>Ga0131853_10010094_pt1 | contig 17282 bp, 14 predicted proteins | sample TergutLab28metaG_FD_92764 | JGI IMG/M metagenome (GOLD analysis project Ga0131853, IMG submission 92764) | Labiotermes labralis P1 segment gut microbial communities from Petit-Saut dam, French Guiana - Lab288 P1 (version 2) (version 2) | ecosystem: Host-associated > Arthropoda: Insects >... | reverse complement strand
TTTGCATATTGAATTTGAAAAATTCAAACAATGCCCATTGTGAGAGGCATGTAAAAATTTTCTATGAAAATTTTTGGCGGCGTTTTGCGCCGCGGCGAAATAGCTTTGCTATTTCGACAACACTCTCTCATTATAACCATAAAACTATGCCTTATTAGGACAAATTTTCAGCTAAATCTAGAAATAACTTAAATATCGAAGATAATTTCCCGCCACCTTAAATATATACCGCATTTTAAAAAATGTCAAGTCTTGTTTAAAATTCCATAATAGAAAACCCCACCTTTCAATCTTGAAAGGTGGGGTAATTTAGCTTTATATTTTAAACAACCGGATTAAGAATCGGAACAGCCGGCGCTAAAGGCCTCATAATTCCAAAGCTATTCCATACCATCATCCTCGCGCGCGTCGCACCAAGCGGAACCGCGCTTACGGTGTCTATAGTTACTGTTGAAGCGTCTGAATCTATATAACCAAGAATTTCAGTTCCTACAAGAACATTGTTAGCATTAAAGAATGCAATAACAAACACTTCGCCGCCAACTAAATCACTTTCGTTAAGATATCCTAACGTCAAATATGCGCTTCCCGCGATATTTGCAATCGTTGCAATATCTCCATTGTCAATAAGAATTTCAAAAAGACCTGCGTTAAATTCATATTGCGCGTACAATGTAATATCAGTACGTCCCAGTTCTATATAATCTCCCGGTAAGAAAGTTTCGCCAGAATCATCAGACGCTGTATTCCAATGAGAGAAAATATACATTCCATCATCATAACTCAAGCCTGAACCATCCGGAACTTCAATCGATGTGAAAGGACGCCCTTGCACTGAAGTCGGAACAGTACCTGCCACACCAACTGCATTCGCATTAAAATTAACAGTTATATGGTTGGTGATAATCATTGCAATCGGAGCATACGGACGGAATCCGTCTTCATGAAGCTGTACAGGTGGAGCAGCAGCATTATTACCCGTGATAATTACCATATCTCCGTATCTGTTTGTCGCACTAGCCATAACATCAAAAAGCTGAATTCCGCCTGCCGCATTAACAGGAATAGGAGTGCCGTCCAACGGCGGGAAGTTTGCATCCGCAAACACGCCCGGAACAGGCAAATCTGACTGATAATCATCTCTATCCGGGAACATCTGCCCTACTGTAGGCACAGTAGCAACATTAGTATTGAATCCACGTCCGTATAGGCTTACCAATGTATCGTTATTAAGGTCAAGAGCTGTTACCATAAAGTTATGTTGCGACGGAATAATTATTTGGTTGTTAATCGGATCGAATTGCATACCTCTCGGACCGCCAACTCGTAAAGCTCCCAATACATTACCCGGAGTTCTGTCCCAATCAATAGGTCCGCCTACAAAATGACGATTTCCGCCTCCGCCTACAGCCGTACTGGTAACGATTTCAAATGAAGGATTAGCGTCGGTCATCCCTCTAAAATCACTACCTTGATATCCGTTCTCCGGATCATAAACAAACATAACAACAGTACTATATGCCTCGGTATTACCAAAAATATTTCCTTCAAGGTCACCTACCAAACTTCTGATACGTGCTCGGTCACCGCCGGTTCCTGCAGTTTCCACTCTATGCGGAATAGCTAAAAGATCATCGCCAAATACCGGCGCCGCATTTCTGTCAAGGTTTTCGTTAAAAAGTTTGTAGATAAAATGATGACGATATATAGCGTGACCTATCAACAGATTTTGGTCTCTGTCAAACGAAATACCTACAATTCCGTGATAACTGGTTGTACCAAAATTAACAAGCGCCATACTTGGTACAACAATGGTAGTTACTTCACTATCGGCAGTAAATAACGGCGCGGCATCCGGATCACCGGCATTCAAATTTTGAATTCTTCTGATTCTGTTACCGCCTGCGCCATGACCCACTACCTCGAATTGAATACCTGATTCCGCAACAAACATGTTAAATTCACTATCAAACGCAATCCCCCACGGATTAGCCACTATAAGTTCTCCTAAAGTTGTGTTGTCAAACTGGTCCATCTCGTGCGATACAGCTATGTCACGATATGCAAGTCTTTCAACTTCTCCCTCCGGAGTTATTCTGAATAATCCGCCAACCGTCGGACCGCCTCCAAGGATAGGTCGGTTTGGATTTATAAAAACATTTTCAAAAGATGTAAAATAAATGTTACCATGATTATCGATCGTCATATCACGAACCTGTATTCCCGGCAACCAATACGAAAGCGTTTCAATGGTTCTGGGTGCAGCTGTGTTTGACTCGACCCATACAGCGTAAAATTCTACATTTCCGGTTTCGCCGGTAGTATCAAAAACATAGCCGGGTCTAAAGAAGTCACCGCTTCCATCTTCAGCAGAGTTCCAACCTATGAATGTATAACCATTTTTTTCTAAAGATCCGCGTCCGGGGATATAAAATACTTGCCCGTCTCCAACCTCAAAGAACATACTTCTCGGCGGATTTCCGCGATCAGCTGTCGGCGCACGGAATCTTAAACCAATTGAATAAGGAGATTCTTCCCAACCCGCATAGAGCGTAAGAACTCCGTTCACAGTATCGGCAAAAACAACTTGACGAGTCGCAAAGTCCCATTGAGTGCCCGGTGCAGCATTCAAAGTTGTGAACCAACCCGCAAAGTCATATCCAAGTAAAAACGGATCTTCAGCAGGCTCAGTTATCAAACTTTGCTGAGCAACAACTTCCAAAGGAGGAATATGCGTACCGCCGGTAGAATTAAATACAACTCTTGTGGTGCGCAACTCTTCACTAAACACAGTATAAGTTGCAAGAACATTTCCCGCAGCATTCGTCACGTTTACCGTTACGTCGAAAAAGTCGTTATTGTTATTTACCATCGGAGCGTCAACATCAATACTTCCGTCTTGCACATCTCCAATCGGACGATTTACCGTTGCGTAATTTCCGTTTGAGTAAAATATAACTTCCACTCTATCGGTATTGCGAGCACCTGCAGCTATACCTGAAATTGTTGCGTTAATTACACTATAATAAGCAGAGACTATAGTTGTAACCGATATTCCGCTGTTGTCAATCGTACGTCCGTCAATTATCAGGCCCGGATGCGGATTTATGCTGGGATGAGGACGGCTACGAGGTCTCATACGTATATTATGATTTCCCGGCGAAGGTACTACATAAGGATTTTCGCCGAACAGATGAGATTGTACTAACACAAACGCAAAAGTGTCCGCCCCCGGATTTTCATCAAACCAAGCTTCTAAAGCTTCGTTTAGTCTCAATGCATATACCGATTCACCCACAAGAGCTACAGGATTTGGGTCAATAGGCTCTACGCCCTCCCAGTATGTAGCCACATAATCATGGTGCGAAGTACGCACAAGACCAAGTTGGGTAGACAAATTAAACGTGTTCGCCGGCAATCGGTCTAACAACTCGTACGGCATAACATAAGCATAAAGTTTATGCAAACCTGCCGGGTTGTAGGCAACAGCCGCACCCGCTTCAAATGTAATTGACAAATTTTCGGCAAGAGCCGCTTGAATATCCGCTAATTGCGCAGGAGTAAATTCAAAAGCAAACACTGCCTCATGCGGGAATCCTGAATTACCGTACATTCCTATCAAAATTTGATTTTGAGTGAACGAAGCTGTACTTTCGCGGTCGCCTTCTCTGTCACTTCTATGGAAATACTCCCATCTCGCAGCAATAAGGCTAACCCCATCCGGTTCAGCCGCAACTTGCATCGCCGGCAAAATAACAATTACACTCATTACTATAGCCATTGCCACTACCAACGATAAAAGCTTTCCAACCTTTCTATTTTTCAACATTTTTTCATCCCTCCATATGATTTTTCTAACGTTTTGTTAATACTTTTATAAAAAATTGTACCACATGTAGTGTTTTTTGTCAACATTTTTTTGCAAATAATTTTTATTAAGCTAATGTGAAATAATGTGATAGCGTTAAACAATACGAGAATATTTCTTGTGAATTTTTGTAAATTAAATATTGACTTTTAATAAAAATAGTGATATAGTAAGCAAAGCGATATTCGCGCGTATGAAATATCGTGAAAATTTCCTTACTCTTGACAAAGGTCAAGGGTCAAAGTCCAAAAGGAGGTGAAATAATGGTTGAAATTATCAACAAGTATGAAACGATTATCGTGGTTGACAATTCAAAAGGTGAAGAGGAAACCGCGGCGGTCATCGATAAGTTCAAATCATTAATCGAACAGAACGGTGAGATTGAAAACGTTGCTGAATGGGGAAAACGTACTCTTGCTTATCCGATTAATGATTTAACCGAAGGTTACTACGTTTTGATTGACTTTTCCGCGAAACCTACGTTTATTTATGAACTTGAACGTAGATACCGTATTAGCAGCGAAGTACTACGGACAATCGTAGTTAAAAAAGAAAGCTAAAAAGAAAGATAGTTTAGTTTGCGTCAAATTGCGCAAGATTTTGTCGAAAACGTGAGCGAGCGTGTATAACAGATGCCCGAGTAAGCGGTTTCGGCAAAAGGTTGTGTGATTTCACGCAAACCGAGGAGAGAAGCAAAATGCTAAACAAGGCTATTCTAATGGGTCGTTTGACCCGTGATCCTGAAATAAAATATACGCAGAACAGCGTCGCAGTTTGCACATTCGCCATCGCCGTTGATCGAGATTACGTTCAACAAGGCGGGCAAAGGCAAACCGATTTTATCAACATTGTCGCGTGGCGTAAAACCGCCGAGTTTATCTGCAAATACTTCACAAAAGGCAGAATGATTGTCGTTTGCGGAAGTATCCAAACCCGAACATGGGACGGAGCAGACGGCAGAAAGAACTACACGACCGAGATAATCGCGGACGACGTATATTTTGGAGACAGCAAGAAGGAAAATAGCGAGGGTACGTCAAATTATTATTCGGCAGTTCCCGCGCCGCAAGCGCCGGCGCAATTCGCGGGCGTTGGAAACGCAGAACCTATCGGAAACGCTGACCCATTCGAAAGTGTCGGCAACGCCGGCGGAGACTTCACAAGCGTTCCGCCTGCCGCGCCAAGCGGCGGCGATTTTGTGCCGATAGATACCGACGACGATTTACCATTCTAAAATTTGCGTGAAATCACGCGACCTTTCGCCGAACCTGCGAGGACGCAAAATCCTCAACGTACCGCATGTACGCCTGCGGTTTTCCGCCTCTTGTTTCGACGAAATCTCACGCGATTTGACGCAAATTGAGTTAAATAATTATTGAAAGGAGCACTAACCATGGCTGATTTTGAAAGACAAGACAAACCGGAATACAGACCGCGCAGAAGACGTCGCAAACCTTGCTCGTTTTGCGTGGACAAAGTTGAATTTATAGACTATAAAGATGTTGCGAAACTTAGACGTTATATTAGCGAAAGAGGGAAAATTGTTCCTCGCCGTATATCGGGCTGTTGCGCGAAACATCAACGAAGCGTTACAACGGCAATCAAACGCGCTCGTCAAATCGCGCTTATGCCTTACGTTGTAGACTAAGCAGGCAAACCTGCACAAAGTGATATAAAAAGCAATTTCAGGGCGGGGCGAAATTCCCCACCGGCGGTTATAGTCCGCGAGCTAAACTCATCCGAGTTCTGCTGAATCGGTGAAATTCCGATACCGACGGTTAGAGCATATGCTCTAGATAGTCCGGATGAGAGAAGTTGATAAATATCCTATTTTAATAGTATATTTTACAAAACGCGTCCTGAAAACTATTTTTTCGGGAGGCGTTTTTTATTATGAAAAAAATGAATACAGATAAATTAACCATTTTGGCAATGTTCGCCGCACTCGCGTTTATCGCCGCGGCATTTTTCAGAATTCCGGTGGTGCTATTCCTCCGCTATGACCCGAAAGACATCATAATCACAATCGGCGGTTTCCTCTACGGTCCGCTTGCGGCGTTTGCGATCACTATCGTCGTTTCGTTTGTGCAAATGCTAACGGTTAGCGCGACGGGTTTCGGCGGGTTTATTATGAACGTTATAGCGGGAAGCGCATTCGCTTGCACGGCGGCGTTTATCTATAAAAAGAAACGCACTCTGACCGGCGCGATCATCGGACTTGTGACGGCATGGCTGCTTACAACCGCAGTAATGTTGGCAACCAACTATTTGCTCGCGCCGATCATTATGGGACGTGACGTCACTGATCTTCTGATCCCGTATTTTCTTCCGTTTAACTTACTAAAAGGCGGATTAAATGCTGCGGTTACAATACTTTTGTATAAACACGTAAAAACGATATTCCGCGCCGCGCGAATGCCCATTTCCGACGACCGGAATCAAACAGGGAAAATTAATAAGAACGTTGTAATTGCTGCAACGCTTGTTGTTGCGATTTGTATCGTGGTGTGGTTAAGATTGCAAGGAATAATTTAAGAATTAAGTCTTGACATATAAAATAAATTGTGGTAGGATATTATAGGTTGTCGTGAAGTAATGAATCACGACAATATGCCCGGGTGGCGGAACTGGCAGACGCCCAGGACTTAAAATCCTGTGAGGGCAACCTCGTACCGGTTCGATTCCGGTCCCGGGCACCAATGGTTAAAGCATTGATACATCTGCGTTTGCGGTGTGTTAGTGCTTTTTTCATTACTCCCACAATTTTGCTTGTTTTTGTTCATTTTGGCGAATGTCTATGCTTTTGTCTATGCTAATCGGCTAAATTTCCAAAAGCGACAAATCTTTCATTTAAACTATCGGCAATCCTGCGTTTCGCGTCCATATCAAAGTTTATGCAGATATTCATTGTAGTCCGCATACCATTCACCGTCTGTCAACGATAATTATTTCTGCCTCATCACTATCCGCAATCGCCCACATCACGCCCACCGATAGCGTAAATATCATCGCGATCGTCAACACCAAACTTAATATTTTGCTTCTCATTTGTTCCTCTCACCTTCAATTTTGTTTTGTTTTCCGGTTTTTCTACCCCCTCTAATACTTCAAACTACCACATCGGAATCAACCTCCTGATTCGTAAATTTAAAAAATGCCGAGCACAGCTGATAATAACAGCTACTCTCAGCATAATCTTTTTTTAAATAGTTTATTTTTTGTAAGATATAAAAGGCGTGCCTTGAGTGTTTTTTCTTTTTATTTACAATTGACTATTTCGACAATTTGTGATATAATAGTAGGATTGCTAAAATTAACACGGAGGTTTTTATGTATTCAAAAGAAAATATAAGAAATATCGCGATTATCGCGCACGTTGACCACGGCAAAACTACACTGGTCGATGCAATGCTAAAACAAAGCGGCACTTTTCGGGAAAACGAAAAGGTTGCCGAACGCGTAATGGATTCCAATGACTTGGAAAAAGAACGCGGCATCACCATATTGGCGAAAAACACGTCGCTATTTTATGAAGACATCAAAATAAATATAGTGGACACGCCGGGGCACGCTGATTTCGGCGGCGAAGTCGAGCGAAGCCTCAAAATGTCGGACGGCGTTTTGCTTTTAATTGACGCATACGAAGGTTGCATGCCGCAAACGCGGTTCGTGCTGAAAAAAGCACTTGCGCTTAACCTTAAAGTAATCATGGTCGTAAACAAAATCGACCGACCGCAAGCCCGCCCCTACGAGGTTGTTGACGAGGTGCTGGAACTATTCCTCGACCTGGAAGCGACTGAGGAACAGCTCGACTCTCCCATCATCTTCACCTCAGGACGCGACGGTTGGGCGACATTAAGCCCCGAACAGCCGACAGATAACTTAGATCCGCTGTTTGATCTTATCAAAAATTACGTTCCGTCCCCAAAGGGCGACGAAACCGCGCCGTTCCAAATGTTAGTGTCGAACATCGACTACGACGAGTATACAGGCAGAATCGCAATCGGCAAAGTCGAGCGCGGGACCATAAAAGTCAACAATCCCGTCTCGGTCTGCAAGCAAAACGGCGATGTGATGACTTCAAAACTGTCAAAATTATATATTCATACAGGATTGAAGCGCGAAAGCGCGGAAGAAGCCTCAGTGGGCGAAATCATCGGCGTATCAGGGATTGCCGACATAAATATAGGCGAAACCATCTGCGCGTACGACGCGCCGGAGGCGCTTCCGTTCGTCGAAATTGACGAACCCGTTTTATCCATGACATTCAGCGTCAACAACAGTCCGTTCGCCGGCAAAGAGGGCAAATTTGTAACCTCCCGCCACATCCGCGACCGACTTTTCCGCGAACTTGAAAGTAACATCAGCCTAAAAGTCGAAGAAACCGACTCCGCCGACGCGTGGATAGTGTCCGGCCGCGGCGAGCTTCACCTATCCGTCTTAATCGAGAATATGCGCCGCGAGGGCTACGAATTCCAAGTGTCGAAACCGCGCGTAATCAACAAAATCATCGACGGTCAATCCTGCGAACCGATAGAACATCTGACAATCGACGTTCCCGACGAATATACCGGCGTTGTAATCGAGGGAATCGGCGCACGAAAAGGCGAAATGATAAATATGTCGCCAATTTCGCAAGGATACACACGAGTTGAATTCAAAGTTCCCGCCCGCGGACTTATCGGTTACAGAGGGCAATTGATGACCAACACCAAAGGAACTGCCGTAATGAACCACACCTTCGACTGCTTCGAGCCGTTCAAAGGCGAGATTGTAAGCCGCCTACGCGGTTCGCTTATCGCGTTCGAGGCGGGCGTGTCGGTCGCCTATGGACTGTTTAACGCGCAAGACCGAGGAAGCTTATTTATCGACGCCGGCGTGCAAGTATACGCAGGCATGATCGTCGGCGAGAACGCGAAAAGCGATGACATGGCGGTAAACGTGTGCAAGAAAAAGCACGTTACCAACATTCGCGCAAGCGGTTCGGACGACGCGCTGAAACTTACTCCGCCGCGCAATTTAAGCCTGGAACAATGCCTTGACTTTATAGCCGACGACGAACTTGTCGAAGTTACGCCCAAAAGCCTGCGGCTTAGAAAGCGAATACTTGACGCGACAGTTAGAGCGAGAGAGAAAAAGAACGTATAATTTTGTAGAAAAAACTTGAAAAACCCAAAACTCTGTGATAAAATGTAGCTTAATTCGGATAAAGTTAGGAGACAATATGAAAACTTTAGGATACGGAGAAATTTCTGTAGAAGAAATTAAAAATAGAGCCAAATGCTTTATCGGCTGCCATGAAACGCTTATCGCCGCCTCGGAAGACGGACACGAAACAGATCCGTTTTTTCAAAAAAGCATTACATATTACGGAAGCGGGCGAAATGGTAACGCCGCACTTAATTCCACACGCCTTCATCAACAAAGCTTTGACCCCTCCGACAACACCACCGGCGAAGAAGTGTATAAATACAGCGATATGCACGGCGAAATCATAAAAGATTTCTTCAACAACGAAATTTTGAAAATTTTACGAGACGATCCCGACACTTTGTTTGTCCCTTTCAGTCAAGAACACTGGATATTGTTTACCGACGAGTTCCACAAAAACGTAATCTGCGCGAACGACCCCAAACTTGTTAACTTGTTCGGAAACAAGAAAAATTTTAAAGAGTTCGCAAAAGGCAAAGTGCCGCAAGCCGATTTCGAAATAATGAAAGGCTCCGAGATACTATACCTCATACAACAAGGCGCATTCCCGAACGAACGCGAAGTCGTCGTCCAAAGCCCGACGGGCATCCTCGGCGTCGGAACAACATTCTTCCGCCGCGGTATGTCAAACGACAAAATCGAATCACTTTCAAAGCAAATCAACCCCGACGAACTTTACGTCGTTTCGGAATTCGTTCACAACATCGGCTCTCCCTCGGTTTGCGCGATGGTTTCAAATAACGAAACGGCAATCTATCCGCCATGGATGATGAAAATCGCCGAGAACAGCGGCGCAACCGCAGGCTCCGACCTCGCGGTATTCGCGAGCTTGCCCGAAAGCACGCGGAACGCCGTTTATGACGCCTCACTCGCGGCGGCGAAAGTCTTACAAGAAAGCGGATACCGCGGAACCGCAAACATAGATTTGATGATCACAAACGGCGAAACACACACCGAGGCGTTGATTACCGAAATCAACGCGCGCGATCCTGAAACGATCTCGCTTCTAACCGTGGCTGCGCGCCGCGCGGGACTTCGCTCGCCGCACGAGCTTAAAGTTGAGGCTTGCTATGCCGAAGAAACGAACTTCGTTGACGAAATAAACAAAGTTCCGCCGATAGGACGAAGGATGTACTGCCCCTACACTCGCGGCGCAGACGGCAAGGTCACAATCCCGCCCGAACATCAACATCGCAACACCGAAGGGCTTGACCAAACCACTACAGAGGATAATATAGAAGGAACAACGCGTCAGCATTATTCATACACCGGATTCCTCTTTGACGATTGATAAAAACAATTAAAAAAAGCATTGATACGCCATGTATCAATGCTTTTTTGCACTTAAATGCGCGGCTCATCTGCTTATTCGTCCTCATCTTCCGCGTTCCCCGCCTCCAACTTCGATACCGAAACTTCATACGCGATTTTAGTTAAAACATTATCCTCATCAATCTTCTTTTGATATTCGCGGCTTTGAATCCGCCCCCAAATTTTTATATTGTCGCCAACATTCATGGTCGAAGCATATTTCGCGTTCCGCCCCCACGTAATGCAAGGTATGTAATCCGATTTGTTATACGAACGATTCACCGCAAGCAAAATATCCGAAATCTCCCGCCCGAAAGGGGTTGTACGATATATGGGCGGCTTGCAAATATACCCGTTTAGGTATATCGAGTTCGGCGTTTGCATATCCGAATCAATCTCTTCGATACTTTTCGCGAAAATCGTAAGTATCAACTTGTTTCCCTCTTCCGACATATTGTTGTACGAGCGAAACTGCCCTTTTACAAGAATTTCATCCCCTACATTTACCGAAGTGGTTGCCAGAATCCGCTCGGACACCGTAATCATAAGAATGTCAAAGCTTTCGCTAAGCCGCGGAACCGAAATTTTAAAACACCAAAATACCTCGCCATACACTTCATGCGAATGAAAAAGTTCAGAATCCACCGTCCCCATAACTTCCGCCTGATTGTTTTCTAAATAAACGCCGTTCATTATAATCACCTATCCTAAAATACTTTTATCTAAACTTAGTATATTTAGGAAGTGCGTCATTTAGAACAAAAGAATAACAAAAATGACCACACATAAATGTGTGGTCATTAATATTTAATTTTAATATCACTCGATATTCATTATTTCCGTTAATTCCTCAATATGTTCTATAGGAAACGGCGGATTACCGAGCGGTTTCAATGCAAGAGACATCAACTTCAACGGGCTATCGTCAGCGGCGCTGCGATTGGAACTTAAATGTCCACAAATCCTGCAACGGTGGATAATCGCCCACTCTCCGCCTTTTCTTACCCAAACGCCAATCGCTTCCATGGCTCCGCCGCAATCGGCTTCTCTATCTCCCGGCTCGATATCTAAATGCTGGCTTGTAAGGCAATACGGACAATGGTTTCGATGGTCGCTTCCCGCACCGGCCGGCACAACAAAACGGTCACATATCTTGCACTTAAAACTATCATTACAGGCATTATTACGATAATACCCTTTCATATACTGTTTTCTTTTATTTTCTCTATTCAAGTTTTTTCCTCCTAAAAAGTCATAATTCTCAACTTTATGGGAGGTTCTGCGTTAGTGTATGCAAACCTCCCGGTTTACTACACCCTGTGTTTTAGTACGTTTCATAAACGGTCTCCTTATACAAATTCTTAATTTTTCAACCATAGCTTTGCAAAAATTAGCAAAGCCATAGTTGAAAATGGCGGAGGTGAGTGGATTCGAACCACCGCGCCGGTTTCCCGACCTACACCCTTAGCAGGGGCGCCTCTTCAGCCGTACTTGAGTACACCTCCACGTCGCGTCAAACTTCGCTTTATTCATTTTCAGACAAAAAACGTCTGAAAATTCATACGCTTCGTTGCCGCTCCTTCATTTGAGACTTAGATTGTGTAATTTGCAATCTATAGCCGAAAAGTGCAGGGGCGTAAGATTTCGCTTGCGAAATGCACAGCCATCTGCTTTCCCAAAAAATTTCGAGCAACGGCTCTCATTTTTTAGGAACCCTATCCACCCCCTAGCCCCCTCATAGGGGGGATTAGGAGTGCGATAATTCATTTTACGCTTTTACGCTTCTTGTTTTAAAACTTCAACGCCTTTGTAATAGCCGCAAGCTTTGCAAACTCTGTGCGGAATTTTATATTCCTGACATTGAGGACACGCCACCATGCCCGGAATCACAAGTTTCCAGTTCGCGCGTCTTTTATCGCGTCTAGCTTTCGACACTTTTCTCTTTGGAACTGCCATATACCTTACACCACCTATCTCATATGCTCAAAGCAATATTATACACTTAAAAATTCCATTTGTCAACAAAAATTTTCCGCGGACGCCAAATAATTATTCGGCGTCCGCATTATTTCGGGTTAACAACAACTACTACTACTACTACTACTACTACTACTACGCAGCAGCAGCGTCTATTTTACGTTGGCGACGGCGAAGTCCAAGTTTTAGAATCTCAACCGCAAACAACTGCAATGACGCAAGCCCTATCATAATCAGCCAATGACGCCCGCTTACAGGAACAACGTCAAATATCTGAGCCAAAGGCGCCCAAAGCGCCAACAATACCGAAAACGCCAATACGCCTACAACGGCGAAGAAAACACCTTTGTTCGACAAAAACCCTGCTTTGAAAATCGATTGTTGCGTTCGCGTGTTGAAAGTATCAATGGTTGACGCCCAACTTAGCACCATAAACGCCATTGTCGTTCCAATCGCAAAGTTCCCGCCGGTGCTAAGCGCCGCTATCGACCACGTTCCGTCCCACGGAATATAGTGATACGGCGAAATTTGCACATACGAACCTATGATAAACGCCGCCAAAGTCAAAATCGAGAAAGTAACCGCACGAACGGCAATAAACACACCAACATTCTGCGCAAACACGCCCGAACCTTTCGGAAGCGGCTTACGTTTCATAACGCCGGGTTCCGGCATCTCAAACGCCAAGAAAAATCCGGGGATACCGTCGGCAACAACGTTAATCATAAGAATCTGCAACGCCGTAATCGTTTGTTGTCCTATCACAAGCATACCAACCAACAATACGAAAATTTCCGCAAAGTTTACCCCAAGCAAGAACTGAATGGTTTTTCGGATATTGTCGTAGGATGTACGCCCCTCGGCGACAGCGTCAACAATTGTCGCGAAATTATCGTCGGTGATAACCATATCCGCCGCGCTTTTTGAAACTTCGGTTCCCGTAATCCCCATCGCCGCGCCGACATCCGCCGCTTTAAGCGCGGGAGCATCATTTACTCCGTCGCCCGTCATGGTAACAACAGCATCATGCTCGTTCCAAGCTTTTACAATCCGCAGTTTATCTTCCGGACTCACACGCGCGTAAACCGAAATACCTCTAACCTGCGAAATCAAGTCAACATCGCTCATAGCCGCAAGTTCAGTTCCCGTAACGGCGCGGTCACCCTCTTGCATTATACCGATTTCTTTCGCAATCGCCGCCGCGGTCGCAACATGGTCACCGGTAATCATTACCGTTTTAATTCCCGCCTCTTTCGCGCGGCAAACCGCCTCTTTACTCTCAGGTCTCGGCGGGTCAATCATCCCAACCATTCCAAGGAACGTCAAATCTTTCTCCAACGCTTCCTCGCTCAAATCTTCCGGCATTTTGTCATAAATCTTATATCCAATCGCGATAACACGCAACGCTTTATTCGCAAACAAATCATGAACCTCTGTCGCTTTCGCCAACGCTTCCTCGCTCCAGTTAACGGGAAGCCTGTCAAACGCACCCTTAGTCACCACTATATAGCCGTCTTCCTCACTATGGTGAACCGTTGTCATACGTTTTCGCCCCGAATCAAAGGGCAGTTCGTGTACACGCGGATATGCGCGTTCCGCGTCCACTCGGGTTAATCCTTTATCGTGCAAAAGACGGATAATCGCAATTTCTGTCGGGTCGCCGACAACCGCTTCCTCTTCGCCATGAATTTCAATAGTCGCGTTTGAACATACGGTCAGCAATTCTAACATATTTACTTCTTTTTGGCAAAATTCATCTTTAGCTGAAGTAGGCTCTTTTTCCGCGCGCCAAATTTTCTGAATTTTCATCTTATTCATGGTAAGCGTTCCCGTTTTGTCAGAACAGATGACCGAAGTGTTTCCAATCGTCTCAATCGCAGGAATCTTACGAATAATCGCCTTCTTAGACACCATATTAAACACGCCGTAAGAGAGAATCATCGTTACGATAATAGGCAATGTCTCCGGAACCGCCGCAACCCCAAGCGCAACTGCAAGCAAAAGGATTTCAATCACTTCGCCGCCCCAAATGAAAACACCCACAAGGAACATAACAACCCCAGCCGCCAAAGCGATTAACGAAATACGCTTAGCCAACTGTTTAAGCCGCAACTGAAGCGGAGTTTCCATCTTTTGAGTGGTGTTCAACGAATGGGCAATTTTCCCCATTTCGGTTTCCATCGCCGTCGCGGTAATTACAACCGTCGCGCGGCCTGCGGTTACCAAACACCCGGAATATACCATGTTAACTCTATCTCCAAGCGGCGCGTCGTCCGAAATCGCGGCGTCGGGATCTTTTTCAACCGGCTGACTTTCTCCCGTCAAAGCCGCCTCTTCCACTTGCAACGAGCTGGCTTCGATAATCCTACCGTCCGCGGTAATTACATCTCCGGCGTTAAGCTCGATAATATCACCGGGAACCAATTGATTCGCGTCAACAATTTGCTTTGTGCCGTCACGAATAACGGTGGTTTTGAAAGAATTCATTTTCTTCAAAGCTTCCAAAGCTTTTTCAGCCTTACCCTCTTGATAAAGCCCCAAAACAACGTTGATTACAACGATAGACAGAATTACAAGCACTTTCGCCCAATCGCTGGCGCTGCTCGGAACCGTGTCAATATACCCTTGCGCGTAAAGCCCGCGGTAGTTGTTCATAGCCATAACTGCCGCAACGGTGGCTATTACCGCCGCAATCATCAATACAACGGTGGGTATTTCTTTTAAATGGTGCAGAATTTTTTGAAAAAAGCTTTCTTTTTTCTCTTCCTCAAATTCGTTCAGCCCATATTTTTCCTGACGCGCAAGAACATCGTCACGACTCAAACCTTTTTGAGTGTCAACTTCAAATTTCTGCAAAATCTCATCCCTTGCGATTTTTTCCCACTGCATATTCCTTCCTCCCTTTTCCGAGTTAATGGGGCGTTGAACAATGGATAGCTCGGTCGACTGTGTCAAAAGTGATTGGACAAGTCTATCGAAACCCCCGCGCTGTTCATTGTTCAGCGTCTCCTTACTCTATAAAATACGCAAACACTTTACACCTCGCGGCGCAATGTTTGAACACATTACAACGCGGGAATGGTGCAGGCGTGCCTGCCTTTTTTTCCATTTTATAGTATAACAGTTCAATGTTTGTATGTCAATAAAAAATTTTTTGCTAAAATAAATTTTCTAACAAATTTCCGCAAAGTCTTGACTTAACCGCACAAATGCTATAGAATTAAATGTATATTGATATATTTTCCCGCATATGTGGGAAAACTTAATTAGAATTTAAAAATTAGGTGATACATTTGGAAAAGGTAGGAATTATGGGCGGAACTTTCAACCCCATTCATCTCGGGCATTTGCTTATCGCGGAAGAGGCGCGGGTCGCATTCGAGCTTGACAAAGTGCTGTTCATCCCCAACGCCGCGCCGCCGCACAAAGAAGTCGCGGATACCGTAGACAGCGAAGACCGAATTAACATGGTAAAGCTCGCGCTCGAAGGAAATCCACATTTCCGAATATGCACAATCGAAAGTTTCGGGCAGCGCGACGCGGAATACACCGCGAATACGCTGAAAAACCTGCGCAAACTGTTCCCGAACTACGAACTTTACTTTATCACCGGCGCCGACGCGCTTATCGACATGAACAACTGGAGATCGCCGGAAGAAATATTCAGCCAGTGCAAGGTAATCACTACCATGCGTCCCGGGAAAAACACCGACGAACTTGACTTGGCGGTCGCTAACCTAAAAAGCGCTTACAACGCCTCAATCTCAATAATGAAAATGCCGGCGGTGGACATCTCGTCCACCCAAATCAGGAACAGAGTCAAATCCGGCGAAAGTATCAAATACCTCGTCCCCGACGCCGTGCGGGAATATATATTGGAAGAAAATTTGTATATGCAGTAAGCAACAAATTTTAAATTTACAAGATAACACCATAAGGAGATGAGTCCATGAATTTTTACGATATCCAAGACAAAGTGCGGAGTGTTTTAGCAGAAAAGCGATTCGACCATTCGATAAACGTCGCCGAAACCGCGGCAAAGCTCGCCGAACATTACGACGCCGACGCCGCGAAAGCGAAATTCGCCGGAATTTTGCACGATTGCGCGAAAGACATCGACAAAACGCAAGCCATTGAGATTTTCAAAAAATTCGGGCTTGTGATTGACGACATTTCGCTGAACAATCCAAAATTGCTGCACGGTCCCGTCGGCGCATGTATGGCGCAATACGAAATGGGCATCGTCGATCCCGAAATCCTTGACGCCATTTGGTTTCACACGACAGGAAAATCGAACATGAACCTTCTGACCAAAATAATTTACATAGCGGACTTTATTGAACCAAACCGTGATTTCGAAGGAGTTGAAACCTTACGCAAACTTGCCTTCGAAGATCTCGACGCCGCTATCATCGCCTCTCTCGGAATGACGATTCAAAAATGTGTGAAACAAGGACTTTTGATTCATCCCGACAGTGTACATGCGCGGAATTACCTCCTCATGGAGCGAGCAAACGCTTAAAACCTTTTTAGGGTATGCCCTAGGGCATAAAACCGTTAAGGGTGTTATCGAACACCCTTAACAAACCCCGAAAAACTTTTGACGGCAAAAGTTTTACCAAAACCGTCGCCACTATGCCGCCGACCCACGCACAAACCGCGCGGGTACCCCGTCTGGCATGAGGGTGACAAAAATTAGCGAGCCGCATTCGCGGAAAGATTAGCAGGTGCGAACGCCGCTATCGTTCAAGACCGAACCGCGCCTAAAAGCGCGAGATACCATTTGGATAGGAACGAGTTGATTGCACTCGGTTCCGCGCCACGTGTGCTCGGTTTTTGAGCACGTGCGTGAGCGCGGCGCTTTTGATCAAACTTTTGGCGCGCAAAAGTTTGCTGGATTGGCAAGGACTGGTCC
>Ga0131853_10010092_pt1 | contig 17283 bp, 16 predicted proteins | sample TergutLab28metaG_FD_92764 | JGI IMG/M metagenome (GOLD analysis project Ga0131853, IMG submission 92764) | Labiotermes labralis P1 segment gut microbial communities from Petit-Saut dam, French Guiana - Lab288 P1 (version 2) (version 2) | ecosystem: Host-associated > Arthropoda: Insects >... | reverse complement strand
TGTCGGTCAGGCGCACGCGCTTGCCGTCGCGCGCGAACAGCGCGACGCCGAGTTCGGCTTCGAGCGCGCGGATCTGGTGGCTCACCGCGCCGTGCGTGACGAACAGTTCGTCGGCGGCGCGCGAGAAGCTCTCGTGGCGCGCGGCGGCTTCAAACGCTTTCAGCGCATTCAGGGCGGGGAGCTGGCGGAGATCCATGATGATTTTTCTCACATCACGGTGAAAATTGATCGTTTTGCGCAAAGCCTTGCTGTGGCTACGATTGTAGCCATTGGAACGGTGCTGGCGGAGGCCCCAAATGCGAGAAATTTCTTCAGATGTCACGTTCGAGGTGCGCACGGAAGAGGTCGCGTCGATACGCGTTGCGCACAGCACCCGGGTCACCGTGCGATGCGGCACGGTCTGGGTCACGCGCAGCGACGACGTGGAAGATTACTGGCTGGAGCCGGGCCAGACGCTGCGGCTGCGGCGCGGCGAGCGTCTGTGGATCGGCGCGGAGGGCGACCGGCCGGCGTGGGTGGCGTTCGCCTTGCCCGCGAGCCTGCGCGAGCGGGCTACCGACACGGTGCAGCGCGTCGCGGCGCGCTTTGGCGTGCGCAGACTCCTTCAGGATTTGAGAGTGTGAGTCCGGCGGGGTTGGCGCGATTTCGGTAAACTCCCGGAATCATGTGCGCCACCCCGGTTTCATCCCAGTCCGTCACTTCCAGCCCCGTTATCGCGGAGTCGGCCCCTTCAGCGAATCTCGCCCCCGCCGCGCCGGTCGTTCTGCGCTGGCGCGGCCTCGAGCCGTACCAGACCAGCTTCGATGCGATGCGCGCGTTCACCGCCGAACGCACCACCGACACGCCCGACGAAATCTGGCTCGTCGAGCATCCGCCTGTCTTCACGCTCGGCCAGGCCGGCAAGCCCGAACATCTGCTCGTGGCCGACAGCGGCATCGAACTCGTGCAGATCGATCGCGGCGGGCAGATCACCTATCACGGCCCGGGCCAGGTGGTGGCGTATCTGCTGCTCGACCTTCGCCGCCGCAAGCTGATGGTTCGCGAACTCGTCACGCTCATCGAGGCGGCCGTGATCGAAACCCTGGCGGCGTATAATCTCGCCGGTGTTCGCAAGGCTGGCGCACCCGGGATTTACGTGCCGGATGACGCATCGGCGCTGCCGGCGGCGAGCGCTGCGCATGCCGGCGCGAAAGTCGCCGCGCTCGGTCTGAAGATTCGCAACGGCTGCAGCTACCACGGCGTGAGTCTGAACGTGTCGATGGATCTGAGTCCGTTTCTCGCGATCAATCCGTGTGGCTATGCGGGTCTCGAAACCGTCGACATGGCGACGCTCGGCGTGGCTGCCCGTTGGCGCGACGTGGCCGCGACGCTCGCCGCGCGGCTCGAAGAGAACCTGGCAGCGAACCTTGCAGAGCATGCCGAGGCACTGCCTGCTCCCAATCTTTCGGTGGCCGAAGCGGCTGCCACAGACCCGGTAGCCGAAGCGGCTCCCGAGGACCCGGCCGCACACGCGGCCTCAGGCGGGCAACCGCCGCAACCGCAGGCCGGCGTTGCATCGGCCGCCTGACTGGATCGACTGACATGAGTGACGCAATCGCCAACCCCGGCGCGACGCAGGCAACCGACGCCGCCGACGCCCAACCGTACGACGCCACCGCGAAGCAGAAAGCGCAGGCCAAGACTTCGCGCATTCCGATCAAGGTCGTGCCGATCGAGAAGCTCAAGAAGCCGGAATGGATCCGCGTGAAGGCGGCCACCGGCACCTCGCGGTTCTACGAGATCAAGAACATCCTGCGCGAGCACAATCTGCATACGGTGTGCGAAGAGGCGAGCTGCCCGAACATCGGCGAGTGCTTCGGCAAGGGTACGGCGACGTTCATGATCATGGGCGACAAGTGCACGCGTCGCTGCCCGTTCTGCGACGTCGGCCATGGCCGCCCCGATCCGCTCGATGAGGACGAGCCCGCGAATCTCGCGCGCACGATCGGCGCGCTCAAGCTCAAGTACGTCGTGATCACGAGCGTCGATCGCGACGATCTGCGTGACGGCGGCGCCGGTCACTTCGTCGAATGTATCCGCCAGGTGCGCGAGCAGTCGCCGCAGACGCGCATCGAAATCCTCACGCCGGACTTCCGCGGCCGTCTGGACCGCGCGCTCGAAATCCTCAACGCCGCGCCGCCCGATGTGATGAACCACAACCTCGAAACGGTGCCGCGTCTGTACAAGGAAGCGCGCCCCGGTTCGGACTACGCCCACTCGCTGAAGCTGCTGAAGGACTTCAAGGCGCTGCATCCCGATGTCGCGACGAAGTCGGGCTTGATGGTGGGGCTTGGCGAGACGACGGAAGAGATTCTTCAGGTGATGCGCGAACTGCGCGCGCACGACGTCGACATGCTCACGATCGGCCAGTACCTGCAGCCGTCCGAGCACCACCTGCCGGTGCGCGAGTACGTGCATCCCGACACGTTCAAGATGTACGAGGAAGAAGCGTACAAGATGGGCTTCACGCACGCGGCCGTCGGCGCGATGGTGCGTTCGAGCTATCACGCCGACGTGCAGGCGCACGGCGCCGGCGTAGTCTGATCCGACGCCACTCGCCCGAGTGGCTTAGGCCGGTCGCGAGGACATCCGTACCTCGCCCGGCCTTCCGGGAAAATCCCGGATTCAAAACGCGGCACTGTCTCCTATATTGGTTGGACCCTCGGCCGAAAGGCCCGGGGCGGCCTGCGCGCACGAATGACGCAAGTGGTGTGACCTGACCTCCTGACGGCACAGCAGACATGACGACCATTCGCTCGATGCGCGTCCTCGACGTGCGTTTTCCCACTTCGCAACAGCTCGACGGTTCGGATGCGATGAATCCGGACCCGGACTATTCGGCCGCCTACGTCGTGCTCGAAACCGATCAGCCGGGGCTGGCCGGGCACGGTCTCACGTTCACGATCGGGCGCGGCAACGAGATCTGCTGTGCGGCGATCCGGGCGATCGAACATCTCGTCGTCGGTCTGGATATGGCGTGGATCTGCGAGGACATGGGCCGTTTCTGGCGGCACATCACCTCGGACAGCCAGTTGCGCTGGATCGGCCCGGACAAAGGCGCGATCCATCTGGCGACGGGCGCCGTGGTCAATGCGGTCTGGGACCTCTGGGCGAAGCGGGAGGGCAAGCCGCTCTGGCGTCTCGTGGCCGATTTTTCGCCTGAAGACCTCGTGCGCGCGATCGATTTCCGTTACCTCGGCGACTGCATCACCCGCGAGGAGGCGCTCGACCTGCTGAGGCAGCAGGTGCCCGGCAAGGCGCAGCGGATCGCGACGCTCGAGCGCGAGGGCTATCCCTGCTACACGACCTCGGCCGGCTGGCTCGGCTACAGCGACGACAAACTGCGCCGCCTGTGCCAGGAGGCCATCGACGCCGGTTTCTCGCATGTGAAGCTGAAGGTCGGCGCGAATCTCGAAGACGACATCCGCCGCCTGAAGATCGCGCGCGAGGTCATTGGGCCGGATCGCAAGCTGATGATCGACGCCAACCAGGTCTGGGAAACCGGCGAGGCGATCGAGTGGGTGCGCGCGCTGGCCTTCGCGCGCCCGTGGTTCATCGAGGAGCCGACGAGCCCCGACGATGTCGAAGGCCATCGCAAGATCCGCGCGGCGGTGGCGCCCGTGCAGGTCGCCACGGGCGAGATGTGCCAGAACCGCGTGCTCTTCAAGCAGTTCATCATGCTGGATGCGATCGACGTCGTGCAGATCGACGCGTGCCGGCTCGGCGGCGTCAACGAGATCCTCGCGGTGCTGCTGATGGCCGCGAAGTACGGCAAGATCGTCTGTCCGCATGCGGGCGGCGTGGGGCTGTGCGAATACGTGCAGCATCTGGCGATGATCGACTACGTCTCGATTGCCGGGACGCGCGATGGGCGCGTGATCGAGTACGTCGATCATCTGCACGAGCATTTCGTCGATCCCTGCGTGATCCGCAACGCCGCTTACATGCCGCCCACCGCGCCCGGTTTCTCGATCGAGATGAAGCCGGCGTCGCTCGAGCAGTACACGTTCCGAGGGTGACGGCCGGCACGCCGCGACGCTTTCCCGTTCCTTCAGGAACCGATCGTGCGCTTGATCGATTTAATTCGATATCCTTAAAATAAGCCGGTGAATCGAACAGCGAGACCACGATGACACGCATGCGTATCGACGCACACCAGCATTTCTGGCGCTATCGCCCGGAAGACTATCCGTGGATCGACGACAGCATGGACCTGCTGGCGCACGACTATCTGCCGCAAACGCTGGCGCCCCAACTGCAACAGCAGCGGATCGATGCCACCCTCGCCGTGCAGGCTCGCTCCGGGCGCGACGAAACCGCGTTCCTGCTCGACCTGGCCCGCGACGACGCGCGGATTGCCGGCGTGGTCGGCTGGGAGGATCTCGCCTCGCCGCAACTCGCCGACCACGTCGAACAGTGGGGCGGAGGGAAGCTCGTCGGCTGGCGTCATCAGATCCAGGACGAAGCCGACGTTGCCGCGTTCGCCGCCGAGCCCGCTTTCAATCGCGGCGTGGCCTGGCTGCAGGCGCACGGCTACGTCTACGACGTGCTCGTGTTTCAGCGGCAGTTGCCCGGCATTCGCGACTTCTGTGCGCGGCACGACGCGCACTGGCTCGTGCTCGATCACCTCGGCAAACCCGAACTCGCCGCATTCGAGCGCGACAGGACCGCGTTCGCGCACTGGTACGAGGCCTTGCACCGGCTCGCGGCGTTGCCGCATGTCGTCTGTAAGCTTTCGGGGCTCGTGACCGAGGCGGACTGGCGGCACGGCTTGCGCCAGCAGGACTTCCATCACATCGAAACCTGCCTCGATGCGGCGCTCGACCTGTTCGGCGCGCAGCGCCTGATGTTCGGTTCGGACTGGCCGGTCTGTCTGCTGGCGGCGAAGCACGCCAAGGTTGTCTCGGTGGTGGAGCAATGGACAGCGCGTTTGTCCGCAGCCGAGCAGGATGCCATCTGGGGCGGGACGGCCACGCGCTGTTACGGACTGCCATCCGGCGCGGGAGGCGGGACTGGCCGGTGACGCCACCGTCCTCGCAGCCCATCCTTCGAAAAGCCCGCAAAACGCGGGCTTTTTTGCGCCAATGCGCGGGGCGTTTGCGGTGCACGATACGGTGCCTGTCACCGCGTCTGTCTACGGATCTGCCCCCAGATGAAACTGTTTCCCTTGCCGCTCGTGCGCCGCTTCGTGCTGTGGGTGCTTGCCGCCGTCGTGGCGGGAGCGACATTCGGCGTTGGCGTCGCACGCGCGGACTCCGCTACCGGCGCCCGGCGCGAAGTCGTGATCGCCTATCAGGGGCTCGTATTGCCGTGGCGCTATGCGCAGGCGAGCGGCGCCGTCGAAAAGGCCACCGGCTACAAGATCACCTACCGCAAGCTCGCGAGCGGCGCCGACGTGATCCGCGCGCTCGCATCGGGCTCGGCGCAGCTCGGCGAGGCCGGGTCGGCGCCGATCGCGGCGGGGCTCTCGCAGGGCGTCGATCTCTCGCTCTTCTGGATTCTCGACAACATCAACGACGCCGAAGCGCTCGTCGCCCGCAACGGCTCGGGCGTGACCAGCGTCGCCGGGCTCAAGGGCAAGACGATCGGCGTGCCGTTCGTGTCGACGTCGCATTTTCATACGCTCGTCGCGCTCGAACACGCGGGCGTCAATCCGGCTGACGTGAAGATCGTCAACCTGAGCCCGGCAGCCGTCGCGGCGGCGTGGCAGCGCGGCGACATCGACGCCACCTACATCTGGGATCCGGTGCTCGCGCAGGTGAAGAAAACCGGCCGTGTGCTGATTACTTCGGGGCAGGTGGCGAAGGCGACGGGCGAGGCGACGTTCGACGGCCTCGTCGCCGATCGCCGCTTCGCGAAGGACCACGCCGACTTCCTCGCGAAGTTCGTGCAGGTACTCGCGCAGACCGATGCCGATTACCGCGCAGATGGCGCCGCGTGGACCGCCGCGTCGCCGCAGGTGCTGGCGATCGCAAAGGAGTCCGGAGCGAATGCGCAGGACGTTCCCGCGAGCCTCGCGCTGCACGCCTTTCCGACGCCGGCCGAGCAGGCCTCGAAGGCATGGCTCGGCGGCGGTGCGCAAGCGGGCGCGGCGCGTTCGCTGCAGGCGACCGCGACGTTCCTCAAGGCGCAGGGCGCGATACAAAACGTGCTGCCCGATTATTCCGTGGGCGTCGATCCGCAATTCGTGCAGCGTCTGCTGGCGCATTGAGGAGCGCGCGCGTGTCAGTCAGGAAACCGTCGTGAGTACGCTCGAAGTCCGCAATCTCAGCGTCGTCTACGAAGGCGCGACGCGCCGTGCACCCCGATGCGTGGCGCTTGCGAACGTCAATCTCGATGTCGCGAGCGGCGAGTTCGTCGTCGCGCTCGGCGCGTCGGGCTGCGGCAAGACCACGCTGCTGAACTGCATCGCTGGTTTTACCGCGCCCACCGCCGGCGAAGTGCGCGTGAACGGCGCGCGCGTGAGCGCACCGGGCGCCGATCGCGGCGTCGTGTTCCAGCAGCACGCGTTGATGCCGTGGCTCGACGTGCTCGACAACGTCGCGCTCGGACTGCGCTTTCGGCGCATGCCGAAGGGTGAGCGCGCACGCATCGCGCGCGAGCAGCTTGCGCTCGTGGGTCTCGCGGCGCATGAGCGCGCGCGTGTGGATGCGCTCTCTGGCGGCATGCAGCAGCGCGTGGGCCTCGCCCGCGCGCTCGCGAGCGATCCGCAGATGCTGCTGATGGACGAACCGATGGGCGCGCTCGACGCGATGACGCGCGAATCGATCCAGGAACTCATGCTCGACGTCTGGCGCCGCACGCAGAAGACGGTGTTCTTCATCACGCACGACGTCGAGGAGGCCCTCTTTCTCGCCACGCGCGTGGTCGTGATGGCGCCGGGGCCGGGCCACGTCGAGCAGGAATACACGCTGCCGTTCGCGCGGCGCTATCTGAAGACGCGTGATGCGCGCGCGGTGAAGTCGTCGGCGGATTTCATCGCGTGGCGCGAGCGCTTGATCCGGTTGCTGTACGCGCAGGCGCGCGCAGCGGAAATCGCGTGAGGATGCGGGGATGAGCGTGCCGAACGAATCGTTGAATGAATCGTCGTATGACACCGCACAGCGCGCAGCACCGCACGAGCAGGCGGCGCCGCGCGCGAAGGCCTGGCGCATGCCCGGCGAAGGGCCGAGCGCGGCGTATTCCATCGCCTGCGTGGCCGGGCTCATATCGCTCTGGTGGCTCGCGACGCATCTGCACTGGCTGCCGCCGCTGTTCCTGCCGACGCCCGAAGCGGTCTGGCAGGCGTTCATCGACGCATGGCACGGCCGCATCGAGGGCGGGCGTCCGCTGTCCGTGCATCTCGCAGCCAGCGCGCTACGCGTGTTCGGCGCGTTCGCACTCGCGGCGATGACGGCGATTCCGCTCGGCATCCTGATGGGCGTCTCGCGCGTCGCGCGCGGCCTCTTCGATCCGCCGCTCGAGTTCTATCGGCCGTTGCCGCCGCTCGCGTATCTGCCGCTCGTCGTGATCTGGTTCGGCATCGGCGAGACCGCGAAAGTGGTCGTGATCTTCCTCGCGTGCTTTGCGCCGATCGCGATGGCCGCGCGTGCCGGCACGCGTAGCGCGAGCGTCGAGCAGATCCGCGCGGCGGGTGCGCTCGGCGGCAGCTTCTGGCAGATCGTGCGCTTCGTCGTGCTGCCCGCCGCGCTGCCCGAGATCCTCACCGGTCTGCGCGTCGCGATCGGCTTCGGCTGGACGACGCTCGTCGCCGCCGAGATGGTCGCCGCCGACACGGGACTCGGCCAGATGGTGCTCAACGCGTCGAATTTTCTGCGCACCGACGTGGTCGTGATGGGGATCGTGCTGATCGGTCTCGTCGCGTGGAGCTTCGACCTCGGCATGCGTGCGCTGGAGCGGCGTCTCGTGCCGTGGAAACGGCGCGGCTGAAAACGACAACGGCAGCGGGGGCCGCTGCCGTTCGTGGGACGGTGCTTGCTTGCGCTCAGGTGCTGGTGGCCAGCGCCTTTTTCAGCAACTGGTCGAGTTCGCCGAACTGCGGTTCGCCGACGTAGCGCTTGAGGATCTTGCCGTTGCGGTCGACGACGAACGTCGTCGGCGTGAGCTGCACGTTGCCGAATTCCTTCGCGGCCGAGCCATCGTCCATCGCGACCTTGAACGGCAGCTTGCGCGTCTGCGCGTAGTTCACGACGTACATCGGCGCGTCGTAGTTCATGGCGACGGCGACGAATTCGAGCCCCTGGCCTTTGAAACGGTCATAGGTCTGTACCATCTGCGGCATTTCCTGGATGCAGGTGTCGCAGTCCGTCGCCCAGAAGTTGATGAGATAGACCTTGCCCTTGAGGTCGGCCGTCGAAATCTTCTGGCCGGACAGCAGGGTGAACGTCGCGTCGGGCACGCGCTGCTGGCTGCCGAAGAACGCGAAGTAACCGGCGACGGCGAGCGCGCAGGCAATGGCCGCGGCGGCGATGAGGGGAAGCGGGCCGCGGCGGCGCGCGGTCGGGGGAGTCGCGTTGGAAGTCATGGTCGGAATTCCCGGACACCAGTGATCGAGGGAGTCGGGCTATTCTAGCGCCGAATTTCCCGGTATAGCGATTGCATGTTTGCGCGAGGACACCATCGCGTTTCCTTTCACTTTTGCTCTGGCTCCGTCCCATGTTTCCAAACGCTCTTCGCCGTGTCCGCGATTCGCTGTCTCGTTCCAGCGGACTTCGCCCGTTTGTGCGCCCGTTTGTGCGCCCGTTTGTGCGCCTGGCGCTCGGCACGATCGTGGCGGCGGGCGCGCTGGCGGCCTGCTCGCCCGCCTACGACTGGCGCACGGTGACGAACAGTGCGAGCGGTTACAGCGTCGATCTGCCGGCCAAGCCGCGGGCGGAGCAGCGCGACGTCGAAATCGACGGCACGCCGATGCCTATGAGCATGCAGACGGCCGAGGTGGACCGCGTGCTGTTCGTGGTCGGCACGCTCGCGCTGCCCGACGACCAGCCCGCGACGCAGCAGCGTGCGATCGCCTTCTTGCGCGACGGACTCGCGCGCAACGTCGGCGTACCGCCCGCAACCGGCGACGTGGCCATACCGGTCTCGTCGGGGGGCTCGGTCGAGGGCATCGAGATGCAGATCGCCGGCAAGGCGGGGCAGGCGCAGCAGGCCCGTACCATTCACGCCCGGATCGTCGCCAAGGGCGCCCATGCCTACGAGATCGCCATCGTCGCGCGCAGCCAGCCGCCGGCCGATCAGTCCGATCAGTTTTTCCAGTCGTTCAAACTCTACTGAGCGCGCGTTTTCGCAGCGGAAGTGAAAGTTCCACCGCAGCTTTTCGCGCTAATCCACGGATTTGATTGAGTGTTTACCGGTTACCCACAGCTGCTGTGGGTAACTTTGTGGAAAACTTGGCGCGGCAGGCCGGAGAGGGCCGTCCTGTGCGGCTTTTGTTAGTTTGCCCGGCTTCTCGGCAATTCCTTAATGTCAATAAAATCAACGACTTGCAAAGGTGCGTTCGCGCGGTCGCGGGTTGTTCACAGTTGCGAGGCCAATACTGCGTCGTGTGCATAAGTCAAGTCTTGACGTCGTCTTTTTGATGTTGTGACGATTTGTATCTGCCGGGCGCCACCGATGCCGGTGAGCGTGCACGCAACGGTTTTGTCGGATTCAGCCGGACCCAAGGCTTCGAAATTTTGCGATTCTGAGGCCGAAACGTTGCGTTTGTCGCACCCCCTGGTCAGGCGATAACCTGAATGGGCTGTCGTGAAGTTTGCCCAGGGATCACGCGATGAAACTGCTTAAAAATATTTGGTACGTGGCTGCATGGAGTCACGAAATTGGCGAGTCGTTCACGACGCGCGAACTACTCGGCGAGCCGATGCTGTTTTATCGCAAGCAGGACGGCAGCCCGGTTGCGATGATCGATCGTTGTCCGCACCGCTTTGCACCGTTGTCGATGGGCAAGCGCATCGGCGATACCGTCGAGTGCGGCTACCACGGCTTGCAGTTCGATTGCAGCGGCAAGTGCACCTTGAATCCGCATGGCGACGGGCGCATTCCTCAGGCCGCCCGCGTCCGGACGTTTTCCGTTGTCGATCGCCACGGCCTGATCTGGCTATGGGCCGGCGATCCCGCGCGGGCCGACGCTGGCCTCATCCCCGACTACGGACATCTCGTCTCGCCGCGTCTGAAGACGGTCGGCGATCAGATGATTCATCAGGCGCACTACGAACTCGTCGTCGACAACCTGATGGACCTTTCCCACGTCAACTATCTGCACGCGCCGTATCAGAAAGTCGACGAATTCCTGAAGGCGAAGCATGACGTGGTGCAGAGCGGCGCGACCATCGAAAGCCGCCGGACGATCCCGAGCACGCGCGCGCCACAGTCGTTCAGGCCGTTCCTCGCGGATCCCGATGCGCCGGTCGAATACTGGCTCAACATCCGCTGGCACGCGCCGGGCTGTTGCATGCTCGAAACCGGCGTCGTGCCCGTCGGCCAGCCGCGCGAGAATGCGCTGGTGCGCATCGGCACGCATATCACCACGCCGGTGGGCCCCAGTTGCACGCGCTACCTGTACGCGAGTTCGCGCAACTACCGCCTCGACGACCCGCTCGCCGACAACGAGACCGCGCGCTGGCAGCAGATGGGTTTCCACGAGCAGGACAAACCCATGATCGAAGCGGTTCAGACGCGCATGGGGGATCGCGAGCTGTTGTCCATGCGTCCGATCCTGCTCGCGACGGACGGCGCGGCGATCCGTGCACGCCGGCTGCTTGCGGCGATGATTGACGAAGAGACGCGCGTGGGCGAAGCCGAGTCGACCGTGACCGCCTGATCCGCGCAACACCACAAAACCGGTTTGCTAACAGAAAGCGGTGCGAAATACGCCGCTTCGTCGGAGACAGTGATGCCAGCTACCCCTGCACCGGGCGCCGCAACGGCTTTGATCGACAGTCGCCCACTGTCGCCCTGGCAGTACCTGATTCTTGTACTGTGCGGGTCGGTGATTTTTCTCGACGGCCTCGATACCCAATCGATCAGTATTGCTACGAAGCTGATGGCGACATCGCTGAATGTCCCGCTCGCGGACTTCGGCGCGGTGTTCTCGGTGCTGCAGTTGGGGGGATTGATCGGCACCTTCCTGTTTGGCTATCTCGCCGACCGCCTCGGCCGCCGGCCGCTCGTGATCGTGGGGGCGCTGCTCATCGGCCTGTTGACGGTAGGGACGGCCAGTGTGCAGACCTTCACGCAGTTGATGATCGTGCGGTTTCTCGGCGGGGTCGGCCTCGGCGGCGTTTTTCCGTGCGTGCTGGCGCTCGGCGCGGAATACGTGCACAGCAAATCGAAGGCGCTGGCGGTTGCGCTGCTGTTCGCGAACTATTCGCTTGGGGCGGCGCTTGGCGCGCTGCTCAATGGCTACGTGCTCGCCCATGTCGGCTGGCGCGTGATGTACCTCGTTGGCGGCGCGCTCTCGCTGGTGGTGGCGCTGGCGATCATCGCGTGGCTGCCGGAATCGCCGGATTACCTCGTCTTGCGCGGTAAAACCGGGCAGTTGCGACGCGTTTTCGAGCGTCTCTATGGCCGCGACAAAGTCAATATCGATGCGCTGGTCGGCCAACCGTCGTCTAGTGCGGGCCGTGCGTCGCGCAGCGGCGGCGTGCCGGTACGGGAGATCTTCACGGACGGGCGGATGGGCGTCACCTTGCTGCTGCTCGGCATCCTGATGCTCAGCTACGCCACGATCAAAGTGATGACCGTGTGGCTCACGCCGCTGCTGCAGACGGCGGGCATCCCGGTGGTCAAGGCGTCCTGGGTGCTCGCGAGTCTCGACATCGGTTCGATGATCGGACTCGGTCTCGCCGGCTACGTCGTGGGCCGCTTCGGGCCGGCCAGGTCGCTCATGCCCGCGCTGTTGCTGCTCGCGATCACCTCGGTCGTCATCAGCGTGCAGATATCGAACGTCGCCATCCTGGTGCCGGGCGGATTTGTGATCGGACTGACGGGAGGCATCGGGCAGTCGGCGCCGCTCGCATTGTTTGCGCAGATCTATCCGACCCGCGTGCGTTCCACCGCGCTGGGGCTGGGCGGGACGGCCGGCCAGGTCGGCAAGGTTGCGTCGCCGTTGCTGGTTGCCGCGGTGTTGTCGATGGGCTGGAAACCGGGCGCGATCCTGCTTGCCGTCGCGGTGTTGCCGGCGATCGGCGTGCTGCTGGTGCTGGGCCTGCGGGTGTCGAGGAGCGCGAACGTGTCGAGCGTCAATCGGCCTGCCGCGACCTGATCTTGCTCGCCGGGACGTATTTTTCGAGCGTGTGGCGTCGTCTGTCGTCCGTCGTCGACAGTGCGCAGGATCGAGCAACCCCCGATTGTGGCTGCGGGCGACCGTGACTACGATGGTCGCTCGATCCTCGCTGGAACCCTCTCTCGACGATGCAGATCCCCCCTTCGTTCAACCATCTACGCAGTTTCCAGGTCATCGGCCGCCACCTGAATCTCGCGCAGGCGGCGCGTGAGTTGCATCTGAGTTCCTCCACGCTGTCGTATCAGTTAGGTGTGCTGGAAGGGCGGCTCGGCGTGCGTCTTTTCACCCGCACGGGGCGTGGGCTCGCATTCACGGAGGCTGGACGCGAGTTGCACGGTGAAGTCGATCGCTGCCTGCAGCAACTCTGGAGTGCATGGCAACGTGTTGCCACGCGCGGCGATTCGGTGCCGCTCGTCGTGAATTCCCTGCCGACTTTCGCGATGCACTGGCTGTTGCCGCGTCTCGCCGCCGTTCAGGAACAGTTCGCGAATGTCGAGATCCGTGTGTCGATTGCAGCCGTGGATCTGGCCCGCGATGCGCTCGATTGCGCGATTGCCTACGGCGACGGTAACTGGCCCGGCGTGCGTTGCGATTTCCTGCGCGATGAATCGCTGGTCGCCGTGTGCTCGCCTGCGACGCTCGCGGCGAAGGGGCCGCTTGCGTGCGTCGCCGATCTTTCGAACCACACGTTGTTGTCCGCGAAGACACGTCCGGACGACTGGGCCGTATGGGCGGGGGCAACGCGCGATGCGCTTCCGGCGGGCGGGCGCCAGCTCCTCCTTGCATCGCGGATCATGGTGATTCAGGCGGCCTGCGAGAGTCTCGGCGTCGCCGTCGTCGATCCGGCGATGGTGCGCGCCGAGTTGTCGTCGGGCCGGCTGGTCCAGGCTTTGCCAAACGTCGCGCGCGGCAACGGTTCGTACTATCTCGTCTATCCCGAGGGAGACGAGGCGTTCGCGAGAGTCGAAGCATTTCGTGCCTGGCTGCTCGGCGAGGTGGCAAAGGAGGTTGCAACGGAGTAGGGGAGCACGCGCCAGCGGGGCAAGGAAACGGCCTGAATCGAGGCATGCGATGGCTTGTGCCGTTGCTATGGCCGTCGCCTTCGACTAGCGTTCGGCCAACGCCCGCCGGTACTGAATGGCTTCCGCGATATGGGCTGCCGTGGGCATCGACTCGCCCGCGAGGTCGGCAATCGTGCGCGCGACCTTGAGCACACGGTAATAGGCGCGCGCCGACCAGCCGAACCGTTCGCCGGCCTCGCGCATCAGCGCTTCTCCTGCGGCGTCCGGGCTGCAGAATTCGTCGGTTTCCCGGCCACTCAGCTCACGGTTGGTTTTGCCCTGGCGGCGCACCTGGCGCTCGCGCGCCGTCTGCACGCGCGCGGCGATGGCCGCGGTGGCTTCGCCGGGCGTGTGCGCGCGGCCCGCGAGTTCGGCGCTCGGCAACGCAGGGATCTCGATCTGGATGTCGATGCGGTCGAGCAGCGGCCCCGAAAGCTTGCGCAAATAGCGCCCGGCAACGTCGGGCGTGCAGCGGCAACGTCCCGACGGGTCGCCACGCCAGCCGCACGGGCAAGGATTCATCGCCGCCACGAGCTGGCACGCGGCGGGGAAGTCGGTCTGCCAGGCGGCGCGTGAGATCGTGATCGAGCCTGCTTCGAGCGGCTCGCGCAGCGTCTCGAGGACGTGCCGGTCGAACTCCGGGAGTTCGTCGAGGAACAGCACCCCAAGGTGGGCGAGCGTGATCTCGCCCGGCTGCGGCGGATTGCGCCCGCCGATCAGCGCGGCCGCGCTCGAAGAATGATGCGGTGTACGAAACGGCCGCCGTCGCCACTGCTGCGGCGAGAAGCCTGCCGCGCTCGAAGAGAGCAGCGCGGCCGAGGCGAGCGCTTCCGTATCGGTCATCGGCGGCAGCAGGCTGGGCAGGCGCGCGGCGAGCATCGACTTGCCCGCGCCGGGTGGACCGACCATCAGCATGTGATGCCCGCCCGCCGCGGCGACTTCGAGCGCGCGGCGCGCGCCGCGCTGGCCGATCACGTCGGCCATGTCGGGGGCGGCGGCGCTCGCGGTCGCGTCGAGCGGGCTCGCTTGCGCAGGCGTGAGCCGCGAGTCCCCGTCGCCTGCGAGGTGGGCGCACAGCGCGCGCAAATCGGTTACGCCAAAGACTTCCACGCCAGGCACGAGTGCGGCTTCCTGGGCGTTCTCCGCCGGCAGATAGAGTTCGGGCGTACGTGTGGAGCCGGGGTCGGCGGCCGCGGCGCGCGCCGTGCCGCATGCCATGGCGAACGCGCCGCGCATCGGCCGCACGGCGCCGGTCAGCGAGAGTTCGCCCGCGAATTCGCGATGGGCGAGCGGATGGGTGACCGTCTCGGCCGGAATCTGGCCGCTCGCCGCGAGAATCCCGAGCGCGATCGGCAGGTCGAAGCGGCCCGACTCCTTGGGCAGATCGGCCGGGGCGAGGTTGACAGTGATGCGGCGCACGGGGAAATCGAAGCCGCAGTTCGAGAGCGCGGCGCGTACGCGCTCGCGGCTTTCGCGCACTTCGAGATCCGGGAGGCCGACGATACTGAACGACGGCAGCCCGTTGGCGAGATGAATTTCGACGGTGACTTCCGGCGCGCGGCCAGCAGCCGGCGCGCGGCTTCTCACCACGGCAAGCGACATGGAATTCTCCGAATGGCGGCGCCTTCGCGCGCGCCGGACGCCGGAGCTGTGCCCCTTACGGTTCCATTGCGCTTGCGCGAATGCGCACGAGCGGCGTGCGCGAGTTCAATTGATCAGGATGACTGGCTAACCGAACTGACGGTCCCGCTGACCGTCCCGCTGCCCGTCCCATTAACGGGCAGCTTCTGTTCGAGTTCGGCGACGCGGCGCTCGAGTTCTTCCAGACGCTGACGCGTACGCACGAGCACCTGCGTTTGCGCGTCGAATTCTTCGCGCGTGACGAGGTCGAGCTTCGAAAAGCCTTGCGACATCATTGCGCGCACATTGCGTTCGACGTCGCGCGCGGGCGAGTTCTTGAGCATCTCGCTCACGCGATTCTGCAGATCATTGAAGACGTCATTGGGTTGTTTCATTCGATTCCCCTTCTCTGCACAACGGATGTGCATGTTTCGATTCGCCGGTGCTTCGACAGCCCCGTTATGACCGGTCGTGACCGATCCTGGTGCGTGCGGCAAGCGCTGCGGCGCCCGCGATCGTATCAGGCATAGGGCCTGACACGATGCGCGGCCTGAGAACACTGTAGCAACGATCCCCCTGCCGCGCCACCGCGCGCGCGGCCCGCTGGCCGTTCGGCCAGGGGCTGCGCGGCGCGCGCGCCCGCTACCCGGCGAAGGCCGTCAACGCCTTATGCAACGGCCGCGGATGCGAATTGGCATAGCCGTTGCTTAGATGGGTCCACGCTTGAACCACAAACGGGTTAAACGCCCATAGCGAGGACCACATGAAGCTCATTTCAGCAATCATCAAGCCGTTCAAGCTCGATGAGGCACGAGAGGCGTTGTCGGCCATCGGCGTCTCGGGCATCACCGTCACCGAGGTGAAAGGGTTTGGCCGCCAGAAGGGCCACACGGAGTTGTATCGCGGCGCCGAATACGTCGTCGATTTCTTGCCGAAGGTGAAGATCGAGGCCGCCGTCACCGACGACATCGTCGAGCAGGCCATCGAGGCGCTCGAACGCGCGGCCCGCACGGGCAAGATCGGCGACGGCAAGATTTTCGTGACGCCGCTCGAACAGGCGATTCGCATCCGTACCGGCGAGACCGGCGCCGACGCGTTGTGACCACACCGACCGATCCGACATAAAAGAGGAACCCAGGATGCGCAGATTTTTGATGTCTTTGCTGATGGCCGGTGCGATGCTGACCGGCGCGACGGGCGCGGCACTCGCCGACGATGCGTCGGCCCCCGCGGCCACGGCCCCTGCCGCCACCGCACCCGCTGCGGCTCCGGCCACCGTACCCGCGGCGGCACCCGCAACGGATGCATCCGCAGCCGCTGCTGCACCGGCAACCCCCACCGCACCGTTTACCGTCGACGCCTCGAAGATCAACTCGGGCGACACCGCGTGGATGCTCACCTCCACCGCGCTCGTGCTGTTCATGACGATCCCGGGTCTCGCGCTCTTCTACGGCGGCATGGTCCGCAAGAAGAACGTGCTCTCGACGCTCATGCAAAGCTTCGCGATCACCTGCGTCATCACGGTGATCTGGACCGTGGTGGGCTACAGCCTCGCGTTCACGCCCGGTAACGGGTTCGTCGGCGGCTTCTCGCGCGTGATGCTGCACGGCATGAGCTACATAAAGGGCGACAAGGCAACGACGCTGACCGTGAGCCACCTCGCGCCGACCATCCCCGAGACCGTGTTCTTCGTCTATCAGATGACGTTCGCGATCATCACGCCGGCGCTGATCACCGGCGCGTTTGCCGATCGGATGAAGTTCTCGGCGATGCTCGTGTTCATGTCGCTGTGGTCGATCATCGTCTATGCACCGATCGCGCACATGGTGTGGGAGCCGAGCGGCTGGCTCGCTAGCGCGGGCATTCTCGACTTCGCGGGCGGCACGGTCGTGCACATCAATGCCGGTATCGCAGGGCTCGTGTGCTGTCTCGTGCTCGGCAAGCGCATCGGCTTCGGTCGCGAGGCGATGGCGCCGCACAACCTCGTGCTCACGCTGATGGGCGCCGCGATGCTGTGGGTGGGCTGGTTCGGCTTCAACGCGGGCTCGGCGGTCGCAGCCGACGGCCGCGCCGGCTTCGCGATGCTCACGACCCAGGTCGCTACGGCCTGTGCCGCGCTCGGCTGGATGTTTGCCGAGTGGATCGCCAAGGGCAAGCCGTCGGTGCTCGGCATCGCGTCGGGCGCTGTCGCGGGGCTCGTCGCGATTACGCCGGCTTCCGGTTTCGCGATGCTCACGACGCAAGTCGCCACCGCCTGCGCCGCGCTCGGCTGGATGTTCG